>Ga0228711_1000072_pt1 | contig 74604 bp, 38 predicted proteins | sample MedpolnodulmetaG_2_FD_177996 | JGI IMG/M metagenome (GOLD analysis project Ga0228711, IMG submission 177996) | Root nodule microbial communities from Medicago polymorpha collected in Santa Monica, California, United States - brown nodules | ecosystem: Host-associated > Plants > Roots > Nodule...
CCATTCAAATAAACTGCTTTGCATGTGGAGGAATGGTAATAAGTATTTGCATTAGTCACAAACTTGGTGATGCTTCAACCATATTCAACTTCATGAATGATTGGGCCATTATCAACCAAAAGTTTGAGGAAGATAAAAAAGAGTTATTAGTATCACCCTTGAGTTTACTTGATGCAGGAGCAACAATTTTTCCACAAAGGGATTTGCCTATCTTCCCAGAAATGGTGTTAAAAAGAGAAAACAATGTGGTGTTTAAAAGGTTTGTTTTTAAACCTGAAATGATTAAGTCTCTTAAGGCAATGGTAACTTCTAGTTCCATGCATACTCCCACACGTGTACAAGTTGTAATTGCATGGATTTATAAGCATGCAGTTTCAATAATGGGGTTAAATTTCCGGACGGCAATGTTTAGCATGATTGTCGATCTTCGTAGAAGAATGGTTCCTCCATTGTCTGAACATTGTGTAGGGAACATAATTTGGTTTTCGTATATGTTGGCAAATAAGAAGGAAATGGAGCTAGATGAGTTGGTCTGCAAAATAAAAGAAGGGTTATCTGAATGTTGTAATGTTTACCCAAAATTATTTAGAGAGAAAGAGAACAATAATATATCTGAGTGCTTGAAGCAAGTTACACAACCTTTTCCCGAGAATTTGTTTACGTTTAGTAGTTGGTGTAGGTTTCCAATGTATAAAGCAGATTTTGGATGGGGAAAACCGACATGGATCACCACTACTTGTTGTTCTTCAAGGAATATTATATTTTTGATGGATACAAGAGATGGAGATGGGATTGAAGCTCTTGTGAACATGGAAGAGAAATATATGGCTAAGTTTGAACATGACTTTGAGCTTCTTCAATATGCCTCTTTTAATCCAAACAATGCTAGATATGATGTAATACCCTCAAAATTGTAACTATAATTCTAGAATTAAAATAGTTAGCATATATGGCGGTGAAAGGTTACACGAATTTTACTTCGACTTTTAGTATAGGTATGTTATACTAATGATTAATTTAATTTTAATTTTTTTTTTAGAAAATTGTGTACTAATTAATTATTAATATTATATGTAAGTTATAGTAGATGTATATACTATATATATCACTTTTATAGGTGAAAAAAAGGAAGGGTCTAGGGAAGCCGAACCTTCCACAAGAATCCTAATTCAAGTTATTGGTAGAAAGATTTTAATAATAAAATAATGGATTAAATATGTTTTTGGTCCCGATAAATATTCAACTTTTCATTTTATTCCCTCTAAAAAATTTCTTCAACTGTTAGTCCTTATAAAATTTTCAATCACTACATTTCGTCCCTATTTTTAATTCAATTTTTGTATTTTTCTTTAATGAAATTGTGCAGAAATGTGTAAAATATTCTTAAAAAAATTAGAATTTTTTAACAAAACATAAATTAAATATGAATTTTTAACCGTAAAAAATATAAAAGTTCATGTTAAATTCATATTTTATTAAAAAATTCTAAGTTTTTTTTGGAGTGATTCTTATAATATTTTGAATTTTTCTAGAAAATTTTATTAAAAAATATTAATTCTAGATATGAGTTTACTTTAAAAGAGGGACCAAAAGTGAAGATTAAAAATTTTATAAGGACTAAAAGTTGAACGAAAATTTTAGAGGGATTAAAACGAAAAGTTCGCATATTTATAGAGACTAAAAACATATTTAACTCTAAAATAATAATAGAATAAGGGAGGAGAATGGAAGGTCAGAGGGATAGAAACAATAACAAGGGAGGGTGAGGAAGGAAAAACGAAAGAGAGAAAGGGAGACTTGAATCATTCATGGGATAGTTGGAGAATGTGAAATCCAAACATGAGGGGTATGGATAAAATATATTGTTGGGTAATATTGCATGCAATGACGATCGCAGGGGTGGCTTGAGCTATTTTCGGCAAACAAGGTTAGAAGATGGAGGGCGATGATTTGGGTTCATGCAAAGAATCTGAACCAACGATGTCAGCTCTCGACCCATTTCTCACCATCTTGGAAAATTTGTGAGTAAATAATGAGATCTATTACAAGTCTTAGATTATAACTTTAAATTTCTTTCTGTCTATTAACTTATTCTCATTCATTCTTTGATTCTTTAATCAAATGATAATTTGAAGCATTATTTACTTGAAATATTATATTTTTGTTAGAGGGACGTGATAATTTGATTTTTATGGTTTTGTAAAGCTAAATGTATCAATTTTGTGGGATACTTTTGGGGATTTGATTAGTTGAATATTGTTGGGAGTTTAAAACTGTTTTTAGGATTTTATTTATTAGAACATTGTAGCTATAATATATGTAGTTTAAATATTGTTGTTATTATTGATGTCAATCCAAACTGTAATTATAGTTTGAGTGTCGATCATATCCCATTTGGGTCGTGACACATGATGATTATGTGCTCCTTCTTGATATTGACACTAGTCAGAGTTTAAGTTTAATTAACTGAGAGAAAATATAAATCATATCCCATTTTTAACACATTTGCTGTACAAGAGAATCAAGTGAATACCCTTAAAAAAACAAGTGGATAAAATGGGTAGCACTTGGATGACATTGGCCAACCACAATGTCACATGTGACTTTCTTCTTTTTCTTTCATAAGATTTTTTTTGTTGTTTTGTACATTTGTAACATTATAATTGGTAATGTCACCAATGTCGCCAACTACAATGTCACCCAAGTATTATCCGCATAAAATAGCCTAAACATTAAGCTATGGCGGTTGGCATTATTTTATTATTGCTATAGAAAAGAATGATACGGTATATAGTACTTCCTCTCGTTCAATTTATAAAAGATATTTTAGTCAATAAAGTTGATATATCATTTCAAAATTTCAACTAAGTATATTAACTTTTATGACCCAAATATTTTTTAGAAATAATACTTGAGGAAGTAAATCTGAATAACGTGGTCGGTTATTTTCGAGATTTATCCTATATCTATTTTTTTTTGTTGAAGGGAATCATATCATATATTCATCCATGCATTTTTTTTTTTTTAGTTTTTAACGTGACTAAAGCTTAAATTTTCCTAAAATAATTACACTTTGGTTCAAGTGAGATATTTCAACATCGAAGGTGTAGTCATGGACTGTGTTCGGTTGGTGGTTCTGTTTCTCAACGGATTCACACCACCATCGCCGTCTTATTTGAGTCTCTATTAATTTGACAATGGACTATTAGGCTCGAAATAGCCATGAATGTTCGCTTTTTTTTTTGTTGCAGTGGGTTGCTAGTGAGTAAACTCGTTATCTGTGTTGGCGGTCAGGTTACCTCACAACCCTCCAAATTTATGTTTCGTGCTTGCAAACATCACAAACATGTGCACTGGTGTGCGATAGTTTGTTTGCTTTTAATCTGCTATTTAGTTGGTGTGTGTGGATTCGCTAATTACCGTTTTGGCGGTCGAACTCACCTTCCACTTTCAAGCATTTTTGACATGGGACTGTTTGGACTCGAAAGAGTCGTCAATGCTTGTTGTCGTTGTTGCATGGAGTTGATGGTAAGTGATTCGATTTCGTGTTGACGATCGACTCACTCACCAAACTTTAGACTCGTGCTTAATTGTTATGTTGAATCCACTTTGTGGATATTTAATTTTTCTTGTTTTGTTTTGCCCGTTAGGGTTGTTTACTGGGTCAGGTTTCATGTCCCCCAGTTTTATTTTGTAATTTTTCCTTTTTTTTAATAATATATATGAGCAATTGTCAATAGATTAGAGTAGGATACCAACTTAGTTGGACACTATTCTTTTCTATGTCATTTTGCTCTTGGTTATAAAAAAAAAAAAATACACTTTGGTCAACGGTGATCGAGGCAGCATACTGGTTAAATTTATGGCAGCATACTAGTTAAATTTTTGTAGCATATTGCTTGGCTCATAAACAAAGGACGGTTTTCCAACTATTCTTTATTTGGGGCCATTGACGCAATTTGATCATTGGAATCCTTGTTTCTATATACAAAAGTAATCCTATTTACATATTATTGTAACCTATAAACTAAACCCGGTTGCTAGAGCAACGGTTTAGAATCAACTTTGTGAAATTTGACTTGTAATTATTTATTGTCGTTGGTCCAACTGTGTGTACCATTATGAAGTCATAACCATTATTGAGGATACTTTAAACTCTTGTGATAGTTACTTTCAGGCATTATTTAGAATAAATTAATAAAAAAAAAGTTAAAGGATCTTTAATCGGCCAAAATTAGACAAACCCTCTCTATAATTGACATTATTGATGTCATAACTAGGGTAACTGAAAGACAAAGTTCCATATGTGTTGATTGATAATTCATATTAGTCTTGATCTTATAATTCATGCATTATATAACCATTTGTGATATAATTATGTCAATACATTGGATCAATATATACGATCGCATAAATTGTACTAGTCAGAATATTGAAGTAAATCATCAATTGGAGAGGCAATTCATTACCATGGAGATTGAATTACTTTCAAGAGAAACAATCAAACCTTCATCACCAACTCCTTCTCATCTCAAAATTTATCCACTTTCTTTCATAGACAACATTATTTGCCGTAACTATCTGCCATTACTTTACTTTTACAACCCAAACGGAAGTATAGATCAAAGTTCAAAAACATCACAGCTCCGAAAATCATTATCTCAACTTCTATCTAAATACTATCCTTTTGCTGGTAGGATTAAAGATAAAATTACCATTGAATGTAATGACCAAGGCGTGTTGTTTTTGGTCACAAAGATAAAAAACAAACTTTCAGAGGTTCTCCAAAATCCCATAGAAAAATTGTTAAACCCTTTGTTCCCTGATGAATTACAATGGACAGAAATGGATTGGAGTGAAACTTTTATAGCCATTCAAATAAATTGGTTTACATGTGGAGGAATGGTAATAAGTATTTGCATTAGTCACAAAATTGGTGATGCTGCAACCATTTTCAACTTCATGAATGATTGGGCCATGATCAACCAAAAGCTAGATGAAGATGAAAAAGAGTTATTAGTATCACCCTTTAGTTTATTTGATGGAGGAGCATCAATATTTCCACAAAGGGATTTACCTATTTTCCCAGAAAATGAGTTAAAGAAAGGAAACAATGTGGTGTTTAACAGGTTTGTTTTTCAACCTGCAATGATTAAGTCTCTTAAGGCAATGGTAACTTCTAGTTCCATGCCTTCTCCCACACATGTACAAGTTGTAATTGCATGGATTTACAAGCATGCTGTATCAATAATGGGGTTAAATTTCCAGACGGCATCATTTTGCATGGCTGTGAATCTTCGCAAAAGAATGGTTCCTCCATTATCTGAAAAATGTGTAGGGAACATAATTTGGTTTTTGTCTATGTTGCCAAATAAGAAGGAAATGGAGTTAGATGAGTTGGTCTGCAAAATAAAAGAAGAGTTATCAGAGTTTTGCGACGTTTATCCAAAAATCTTGAGAGACAAAGGGAATGATAATTTGTCAGTGATATCTGAGTGCTTGAAGCAGGTTACAAAGCCTCAACCCGAGAATAAAAATTTGTTTACTTTTAGTAGTTGGTGTAGGTTTCCGATATATGAAGCGGATTTTGGGTGGGGAAAACCAACATGGGTCACCACTACTTCTTGTTGTTCTTCAAATAAATTAATAGTTCTGATGGATACAAGAGATGGAGATGGGATTGAAGCAATTGTGAACATGGAAGAGAATTATATGGCCAAGTTTGAACATGACTTTGAGCTTCTTCAATATGCCTCTCTTAATCCAAACAATGTTGGAAATGATGACTGTGTGCTCCGTTCTTGAGCTCTCTCAACTTCTTTAAATGTTGATCCATGTATGTAAAGTGTGGATGTGAATTAAAGTTCTTCAATAAGCATCGAATTGCGAATGTGTTAAAAGAGATTTGAAATTAAAACATGCAAGATTTATTCTTATTTCTTAAAACTTTCTTTTAATTATATTAGTTATAAATGATTTTTTTAGTGAAAGTTTGCTCAAGATTGATACTGGCACTTGAGACATTTGTTTCCAATACATTTTGGTCTTTTAAATTTTAATTTCTATTTCTCTTTAATTTGTTTTTACTTTCAATGTATTCATTTGTTAGTTAATTTAATTTGCTTGCCTTTATTTAAAGACAAATTCAATGTCTATCAAAAGTAGCATCCAAGGCCCCTGCGCCTGATTAGAAAATTACAATTCCTTGATTTGCAAGGAACATGGTTACAAATGCAAAGACAAACAGCTAATGAAAATATATTATATATGTATGTATGTTTGAAAGCAATTGTTGTTGAATTTATTTTCGAAGAAACCTACACGTATACTTAGTTTTAAGTAAAAAAAAAAATGCAATTGAGCTAGGACTTATGTACAAGTAATTTATTTCTAGTTGGTACAAATTCTAAACATATATACCTCTTAATCCTTTCTCATTTGTCTTCTGAACTAAATAAATAATGAGTGACATTATATTGCAATCATCCTTAACTTGATGAAAAAAAGTGTTCCGAAATTTGAGCTACAAATGTTTTTATGTAACTGGATCTAAAAATAGTCTCACTGGTAGGCATTATATATATATATCCTAATATGCTTTGCCATTAGTAGATGACAAATTAGCGTGTAGCAGAAACTAAGCTCAAGTAAGCACCAATCCCGTCCCCATGTTTGCTCTAAACAGCAAAGGAAAAACAAATAAAAGAAAAAGACTAACTTATGAGCATTGATACAACAAAATCGTGATCGGGAAGCCTCCATGTCAGAAAATTATCAGAATGATTTTTCTCCAAAAACTAACTTTTCGCTACCTCGAATATTTGGAGAACTAGCTCAAACTAACATGTTTTTGCCTCGGAGGGATCATCATCTGATTTTTTAATCCCCGCCTCAAGTATTTTAAGATTTATGTATCATGTAGGAAGTTGGATGTATCCTAAAAGCACGTATTTTGTATCCTCCGTAAACAATCTTTTCTTAAAGGTGAGTCTGCAAATATAGCTTTTATGAAATCTTCCACCTGCAATGAGATAAAGAAAGAAAAAAAGGATATGTAAGAAACATATGTGAGGAGAATGCATGTGAAGAAAAGGTTCATTACGTATGGTTACAATATTTTTAATCATGCATAACATAATATCAGAATCTTTGGTAATATGGCTGGATAAACAATGATTTAAAATCAGAAACCCTCAGTTATAAAGCCATAAAGAAATAAAGCCATTGATAACCAAATGATACCTCTGATATAGTAAAGCCACAACTGATCAATTCCTTATTCTCCCAAGATCCTGTAATGGATTTTAAAGGCATATCTAATAATTCTGCAGCAGAAGGATTATGGACAGGTTAATAGTCAATATATGAGTAAATAAAACTCCAACCAACAGTTTCTTCATAAAAATTGAGTAAATGATAAAACATGCCTGATAGTTTGCGGATTTTACGTAAAGATGGGATAAGATCTTCAAGAGACTCTGCAGGGAACTCACTCAAATTTGGATTACCAGTGACCAAGGACTCAAATAAAGATGATAGGTTTTCCAGCATTAAATGGATTAGTCTTTGTAGCTGGAAATAAGAGTGGAATGCATTAGTGGAAAGTCTCAACTCAAATGGTATTACAAGCATTAATTAGCTAACTTATTGTATAGACTTACCTGTAAAGTCTCTTCTGCAGCTATGTCATCTAGAAGAAGTATATCTCTTGCAATCCTAGAGAAAACCGACTCTAATACTGTACACATGCTTTTCTTGTAAGTTAAAGGAAGCAAAAGTGGCTCCCATATGATATGCACTTTTTCCAGACTGAAGACAACCTGATCAAGTAAATTTTAGCTTATGTCATTCGACAAACTAAAAGGGCGTCAACTACCATTCTTAACCAATTGTAAGTTCTAACAAATTCCCCCACATTGTAGCTTGCATTCAGAAAGAAGAAAAAAAAAGAGGAAATAGGAGATAAAGCAAACTATGGGACAACAAATGGTAATGCACACACATTATATTAATCATTAACAAGAAAATAACCTGATCAATGCTGAATTTAGCCGACTCAAATTCTTGCATCTGATGAGTATTCTGAAATCCATCAGCACTATCTATAGCCTATAAAACATGGGGGAATATGAAAATTACCAGGTCAGAAAGGCAAGTGTCAACCAAAACCAAGTCATATCCTACAGGTGCTGCATGCATTTTAACAAAGGCAGTACCTCTTCAAAAAAAAAAAAGGGCAGTACCTCCTTCAAGTTATAAATAACAAGGTGAACTTGTCTCTGCAATATATCTTCTGCCAAAAGCTGGAATCTTGGAGCCAAATCAGCAAACACTGCATGCTCCTTCATCGAACTTGGAAAATCTGTTCGATACTGAAGCAATAGCATCCAAATGCGTGAGACAAGGGGATAAAAATATAAAACAAACAAGGCTTATATTGAATATTTTCCTTGTAGAAAAATATAACATTAGTACCCCATGCTAAAGAAGATACCAGGCAGGGGAAAAAAAAAACAGAATTTATACCTCAAATGCGAATCCAAGTATCTCTTGGGAAAGATAAAGACAGTCATTATGCATCAAAACAGCTACTTGGTTGATGCCGCCAAGCTGCCTTTCTAGCTTCACAAGTCAAAAACAGAAGTAATTACTCTAAGCTGAAAACATGTACATAGACAAGAATAAACACTCAAATACAGTGTTCACTTTGAGAATAACATCATGATAAGGTTAATTTCTCATCTCATCCAGAGATCAGAAAAATTATTAAAAACAGCAAAAGGACATGATTCTAGAATAGATGTTTGTGATAAGCTTGTTTTACTTCATTATATAGACCCCCTAAAGTCAATCCCAGATGATAGAAATACTAAAAAGGGTTTTCCAATATGTCACCGTCTTGGATGGACTAACCTTGACAGGGACTACTACTTCATAAAGAAGTATAGCATCTCTAGCTGCATGATAAAATTCCATAGCAACTCTTGTAGATGACAGGCAGATATCCTGCACAATTTATTTATCCATTTATAAAGATCAGTTTCACTGTTAAGAAGAAGAAAAAAGGTATCGTATGTCTATTAGAATAACAGTTATATTTGTACATATGTCGGTTTAGTGGCCAATTATATGGTTAGTTGTACATATAGTTGGTAAATGTAACAAGTGACAACGTATTATGCTGACCCAGCACGTTCTGTTAACTGTTATAACAAAATCCACTTTAGTGTCTGAACTCATGATCCCAACATACGCAATCATGTATTTTACCAAATCAATCAACATATCATTTCGTTGTCAAACTCAATGTTGAGATCTCAGATTTTATCTGCCCAAACACTTTTTCAGTTTCTTTCAAATCTAGCAAGGTCAATTAACCTAAAATATTTTTATGAGTGTAAATTAAAATAATAGTATCAAGCGTATATTCAAGAAGCAAACAGTTACTCTTACAGTACTACTATTAGTGACATGAAAGAAGGGGAAACCCTAAGCTTAGACAATGTAACTTCAATCAAGTAAAATCCTAAGCAAAGACAATGTAACTCCAATACCATTCAACCAGACAATATCCCACACATTTATTTATTTTCACTTTCTCCTGAACTTCATAAGTAAGCCCAGCTTCCTTTCTACTATATTATTAACTATACTTCATTCAACCATATTTTTTTGTTTGAAAATCATATTCAATTTACTTATACTAACCACTCCTTCCAGAATGAAATATAAGCAAAAATGGACTATATTACACATATTAAGAAATGTAGTTGAACACAATTAATATGTACAATCTCAATAAAAAAATTGAGGCAATTGTCTAAGTTACCCTCCATGACTAATGCTAAATTGGTTCATTGAAAATACAAATAGTTAAATTAAATGAGGAGTACTCTAGAGATACTATCATTAAATCGGAGAGAAGTTGTTGATATTTGCTTATATTTCATTCCAAGAGTATTTAATAAATAATTCATATTTTAGCCAATGAGATAATCGGTCAAATCATAAATTAAATAATATATATGGTCGATGGAAAGAATAGTGAGCTTGTCATGTGAGCTTACAGGAAATGACATCATATATATCATTAAAGAACCTAATCTCAAAATAACTATGTCCAGTCTTCATATTTGAAAATGACATCATTACAGGAAATGTCATGTGAGCTTGTAAGGTGAATAATATGGTCCGAGCAGCAGTTTCATGCTAATGTAAAAACAGTATAAATATCTAATTAAAAAAAAATGTTAAATCCAAGTGCAATGATAGTTGGACTGCCATAATAAGAAGTAAGTCACTTAATCATTCCGCCCTTGCAGGCCTCAATAAATTTAGCCCAATATTCAGCTTGAATGAAGATAGACGAACTGGCCATGTGCTCGGCCCGTGGGCGAGCTGAGTATATTAAAAGGGGATCTCGGTAAAGGGTCATTGGCAGCGGGTTTCAGCTACCCTTATCCGATGAAGAATTATGGTACACGTTGCACTTTGACTAAGTCCCCATAGGAAACACATGTGCTTTTGACTAGGTCACAAGGGAGTAGGCACAAAGGAGGGGGAGCTTGGATAAAGACCACCTGCCACGATCCCCAGAAAAGGGGGATCTGGCAGCCCACGTCCGAGATTAGTCCCAGAGCCGTTGCACTTCTTACTAGGTCAAAAGTCAGTATAAGCAGGAGGATCAAAGTCAGGCTAAAAATCATCACGTTCACAAATCACCACAATCAAGACCTCTGCTTGGTATATTACCGGCAGGGTGAAGTACAATAGTATTTTTTTCATCACATTGGTGTCTACCATTCACAGATCTTTGTCAATGACCACTACCTCAAGATTCCAATTCTACAAGTGTTATAACTAATAGGTTAAAAAATGCTAATTCTTTCTTCTACTTTCCTTTGAATTTTTCAGTTATATAACAAGCAGAAATATTTAAAGTTAGGCCAAATTGAGAATTTCATCTATAGGAAAAAACTGGATTGCAATTGGGTGTATACCTGCAGTGTTTGATGAATTATTTCCATCAATTGCTTGGCTGCTTTGGATACCAAACACCTCTCTGATAAGAAAATCAAATCTACCACATGGCTGGATGACAGGATAGAAGTTCCGTCATTCTTCCAAATAGAACCATCCCTTGTATACTCCTGCAGCAAATTCTTCATCAACAACTACAAATACTAACAGCAACAGAAGAATTTTTCCAGTCTGAAAAGTGAAAACTCACTTGAGGAATGGAAAAGTCACATTGTAGGAGCAGATTTCTAGCTTTAGCCAAGATCTCTGTCTTTTTCTTAAATGCGAAGTGAACCTCGACATTTTCAGCAAAATTGCTCAGCCGGTTATCCTTGTCATCTGATGGCGAAATGAACATAAGCTCTTTTAAATCCGTTTCAAAATCAGATGTACATTTGATAATTTTCTGAAAGTCAGGTAGTTTTGATGCATCTGTTGGAACAACCTGAAATCAGACATCTTGAGTGACTAATCCAAGTCCAACAAGAACTTATTTTGTTGGTTGAGATTGAAGAATACATGTAAGCTTGCATATTATTAGTTATAGTATCATTTAAATAAAATTCAACTGAAATCAATGAAACATCATTTTTGTTGTTACATATTCTTAGACTTGTTTCGAAGCACAGGATGCAATGCATGGACACGGTCTTTGTATAACCACATTTGTTATAGCATAGAACTTCAAACAAACCTTTGAAAGAAAACTTGATATTATTAGCTCTGATATCCTAGGCCATGTCAAACGTCCAAAACATCGGATCCAAGAACTGTTCTGGAAGCAAATACTTCTATAAATAAATTTGATAAAGAGCACAATCCCTGAATACAGAAGCTCCCCATCCAAATACTCAAGCTGCAAAATGAAAATCAGATATTTAGGAACAAAATAGCAGCAAAATGACAATGATTCCTGGGTGACCTCAGAAAACCTCAACGAAAAGAACTGATAATAATATCTAAGAAGAGGATTTGGCTACTTCAAATGCAACATTCACTTTGGAGGGTTTAGTACAGAGTAATGAACCCAATCAATGGTTGATATTGTAATAAAAATGCATGCATCTATACAACAAATAATGAAACTGTTGTAATCTAACTGTTAATTTTCAAATCAACATTCATAATTCTGCTCTTTTTATAGAAGCCAAAACCCTAAGAATAAGATCAATAACACATACAAGCAATAAAACCTTCCCTGGGGGTGGTCTGTGTCATAAAACAGTGAAGCATGACAAAATAAATTGATTACAAGACCCTAACACATTACATTCACCTTACTATCAGGTGATGGAACTATCTTCAGTACGGCTGAATCTTGATTTGATTCCTCGAGAAATGAAAGAGGTTGTCCACGATTAATGAAAGGAGTGATGACATACTTGATCATTAAATCAGCAACTTTAGCAAGCCCATACTCTAGAATACCAACCACCTAAAAAGTCAATTATTAGAAGAATGCAAATAAATACATCTGAATTCACAATTTTCTAAATTTACATCACAGTTGTAAAATTGCGATAAACACTTACCTCCATTGCTTCCAAAACCATTTGTAACTGAATCCCACTCAAATTATGAACTTCTAATTGATACTTGACTTCTATTTGATTCAAGTCCCCATCAAATCGCACAGCTTTTTCCATAAACTTCACAAGGACCTCTTGAATCTACAAACCCAAATCGAATTCCTCTAAAAACAATCACAAACTCAATAAAAATCACAAATTATCCCTTCATTATTTCTATGCCACAAATCATATGCATTGATTGTACTGTTACACATATCGGCAAAAATATAATTCAACAATCATCATTAAAGCAATTATGGGCCAATTGTTTGGAAAATACATCACGCCTGAACTTCAGGGGAGAAGGTAGATTGATTGTTAAGGGGACTCCAGCCCTGCTGGAATTTTTTGCATACCCCAGCCTCATGTTTCCTTATGTTACAATTACATATTTATAAAAATGTTTTGTTGATGATGCGTCATATGCTTTGAAGAGGGAGAAAGATATGGCATTCACATTTTTGTTTGGGAAGCAAAGTGCTGCTGGCTCTACCCCTGCACAAGTTCCCTACACAGTTGTTTATCATATAACTACTACTTATTAAAATACTTAAAGAATCATTATGCAGATAAGTTGGCTTCTTTTGGGGATCAATCCAGTGTCCTCGATGGCAAATGGTGTTCTGTTTCGGAGAACCGATATACTGCCATACTGGCCACTTTGTGACGCCATACTATCGGATTATGGTGGAAATTCTCACCATATCGGCTGAAATTGGGTGTGGCCATGAGCCCAAAAACCGCCACAGATATCCGCCATGGCAGATATTTTGACAACACTGCTCAATTCAAGGGTTAAACGTGGCAGGATTCTATTCTTAGATTTATAAGGGAAGATTTCTATCGTGATTGGTAAGGTCATCTGAGCTACCGGTTCAAATATTCTTAGCATGTGATTTTGCTTAGTCCCCCATGCTTGTTCTTGTTCTTTTTCTATTTTATCAAATAAATTAGGTATGCTCTAAATGGTTGGTAGTGATTGAGGTGCCTACTTAGTTGGCTTCTTTTCACCTATACCTCAATGCTTTTTAAGAAAATACTTGGATGAATTCTAACTAAACAAAAGATCCAGAGATCAAAAGAACTCCCAGATCAACAGCAAAGACAAAGTTCAGCCAACTACACATGATAAAGAAAGAACAGTATCCATAGGGGTATTAGCATTTTGTTTCCAAATAACTCAGTACTTAGCCTCCGTTTGAAGCGAAAACAGACTACAAAATGAAAAATAAAGTTTCCAAATATTTTGTTTCCATTTCAAACAAATCCAAAATCTCCTTTAACCAACCCTAAATGCAACTCCTTCCAATCTATTGATCTTTTCTTTGTTCATTGTACCTATTCATACACCAACTCTAAATGCAACTCCTTCCATTTCAAACAAATCCAAAATCTCCTTTAACCATTCCAGTGCATAATTCCAAATCCCAATCACATAATTTTATTCAATACAAACAAAAAACTCTACAGACAAATTGTCACTAATACCAATTTCAGTTTCATCTTTCACATTTAAATCATAAACACTTCAATTCAATTCCTACATACATTGCAATGAAACTACAAACTAAATGCATTAAATCCTCCGTAGCACCGACACTTCTGATCAAAGGAGTGTCCAGTATCCGACATCAATACATGTCGTTGCGTTCAATTATGTCATTTTCTTAAACTACTACCGGTGTCAACATGTCAAAGTGTCGTGCCTGGTGTCTGAATCAGTGCTTCATAGATTAAAAAAATAAATAGTACCTCTTCAAAACACTGAGACCATTCATTTCTCAACAACCCATACACCAACGGCTCTCGATCATCTTCTTCCCCAATTCTCAACGCCACCTTCAACTCCTTCAACCCTTCCGCAGCAACCTTCAACTTCCCACTCTTCAACTCTTCCTTCACACTCTCCAACCTCTCATTCAACCCTACAATCACTCCCACCAACCCTAACAACTCTCTCTTCACCTTCAACTCCTCACTCTTCCCCTTCATCTCCTCCACAACTTCCCTCACCTCCACATCCGCCGGCCGCTCCGATACCTGATAATGTTTTAAGTTGCAGAAATTATATGACATATATGTTATACAGGTCTCATAATAAACTTACTTTTATTCATGTTTAATTAGTAAGCTTTGTAAGTGTATGGTTATTTTACACATGCAACTCATGTGTCATTATTTGATGTGGCAACTCATCATTAAAATGCATGTGTAAAATAACTGTACACCAACAAAACAATACTAATAGTTAAATTCTTCTATATATAGAGCTAAACTGATATGCATCGACAGTGTAAAACTTTTTTACACATACATCCAATCAAATCACTTCATGATGCCACATTTTTAGGTTAGTTACTAAAATATCTCTACAAAACTCATTTTGACGTGTTTTTTCAATGTTGCATGTGTAAAATGTTTTACACCGTCAGTTCATAAAAATTCATCTCGTATCTTTAAATCTAATTCTTTACAGTGATGTTGTTTCCAAACAATACCAGCCTTAGGACGGTGTCGAGGTCATCGGAGACTTTAACGGTCTGTGAAACGGCGTCGTTGCAGAGGGAGAAGAGATTTGCGAAATCATCGTGGTGAGAGGCGAGGTAAGATTGGACTTGGGATCGGATCTGGTGAGAGTGGGAGTCGACGCGGTCGATGAGGAGGCGGAGATCGGGGGCGGAGAGGGGAGAGTTTTGGTCAGAGAGATCTTGTGCGGAGAGAAGATCGCGAATGTTGAGTGTGTTGAAGAGAGATTCCATGGAGCGACGGTGGTGCTGGAGTGTGGTGGTTTTTCTTTGGACTTGATTGTGGACTTTTTCAGTTTTTGGAACCCGACAACACTGATAAAAACTTTATGGATGAGTCACTCAATATACAAAATTTTTACACGATCAATCATTCATAAGCTCAGTTTCAGGATGCAAGATTTTTGAAGCTTATAGATTTATACCATTTGATCCTTATTATAAACAAAAAAATCAACATTTGATTTGATCTATGTGGTTTATATTATTGGAACTTCTCCTATACATTCACAATTCACAAGGTGTGGTGTATCGGTACTCTTCCTTCATAATTTTATAAATAAACGATTTTTTTTTTTGTGTAATAAATAGCTATTTGTCAATATTTATATTTTATAGAACATCATTTTATAAGAAAACACATCATTTCATTGTTTATAAAAATTATTGTAATTTTTTTTACATATTATCGTAAAAAATAATCAATGTTCTCAATTGTGACTGATAAAAATTCAAAAAGAATTAATTTTATTTCGTTGACACTTTTGATGAATAAGATTTAGTTATTATAATTATAAGTGATAAAAATATATATTTTTCTTTAAAAAAACAACTCATTTAGTTATTAATTTAAAGAATGAGTGTACTGGTATACTCAAATATATTGAGTGGAATTTGCCTTATATTATAGATTACACATATAATTTATTTAATAAATTTTAAAAATACATTGTTGTTTATGAAAGTAATTGGAGGGTGTATATCATAAAAAAAACTTGTTTAGTGACGTTAATTTCTCACAAGCTTATAGTCTTTTTTTTTTTTTAAGGGACATGTTAACTCATATGTCAAGCATTATTTTCATTCCATTAATGGTAAGAATTTAATGAAAAAAATCAATATTAAACATTTTGAGCAATAAATTAACACAATTTTCAATACACAATTTCTATTAATTGAATTTTTAACATGTGTCTTAAGGGCACAAGTTAACATTTCCTTTTTTTTTAAAATAAGCTTATAGTCTCTTTTTATTAACTTAAAGTTTATACTTTATTATTTTTCTCTCTCATATTTACAATTGTCTCTCACTTGAAAAAATTAAATATTAATTAAACATATCTTGTTTATGTAATTCCATATTTATAAACTAGTTTCATCATAAATTTTATCAAACAATACAAATTAAATCGGTTAGTTTATTCATTATAAATTATAAACTAGCTTATCATTCATTATTTACTAGCTTGTATATTTTTGGCTTATAAACCCATTTGACTAAAAAACCCATTTTAGTAACCGTCATTTTCTAACAAGTTTATAATTTATTTCTTATTGGCTGCAGAAGGTTTGAATGTTATGGTGCAATCCATGGTTGAAGATAATATTTTCTCTGAGTACTCTATTGGGGAGCACGACTCAATGAATGTTTCTCATTTTCAGTTTGCAGACGACACGCTTCTTGTGGGAGTGAAGAGTTAGGCAAACGTTCGTGCTTTGCGGGCTGTCCTTCTTCTTTTTGAGGCGATGTCGGGGCTAAAAGTGAACTTCCACAAAAGTTTGTTGGTGGGGGTTAATGTTTCAGATTATTGGTTGAATGAAGCAGCGGATATGCTTGGTTGTAAAGTAGGTAAGGTCCCCTTTTTGTATTTGGGTCTTTCGATTGGTGGTGATCCGAGGCAATGGTCGTTTTGGGAGCCGGTGGTGGATAGAGTTTAAAAGAGACTATCATGGTGGCGCAATAAATTTCTATCAGATATAATCTCTACCCTTGAATTTTTATTTATAAATTTTTTTTGGGGTGGGTGTGAGGATCATAGGAAAATTTCATGGGTTGGTTGGAACAATATTTGTGCTAGTAAAATTAATGGTAGTTTGGGGATGAGGAGGATGAGGGAGTTTAATGTTTCTCTATTAGGAAAATGGTGTCGGAGGTTACTAGTCGATAAAGGTAGTATGTCGTATAGGGTGTTGGTTGCGCGGTATGGTGAGAAGGATGGGAGGTTGGCAGGTGGGGGCCGAAGTGTTTCTTCGTGGTGAAAGGAGGTTGCGGGTATTCGTGACGGGTTAGGTGAAGTAGGTGAAGGGTGGTTTAGGGACAATGTTGAGCGTAAGGTTGGTGATGGGGTTGACACGACGTTTTGGTTGGATTCGTGGATGGGTGGTGCATCATTGTGTGTTTGGTTTAGGCGTTTGTTCGACTTAGCTGTCAATAAATTTATTTCGGTGGCAGATATGTGTGCGTTAGGTTGGGACGAAGGGGAGAGACGTGGCAATGGCGTAGGCGGTTGTGGGCTTGAAAGGAGGAGTTGTTAAGGGAGTGTAGGATTTTACTGTCTAACATTACCTTGCAACATAATTCTACAGATCGGTGGGTGTGGAGACTTGATCCGTTGAACGGTTACTCAATTAGCGGTGTTTACCAAATGCTCACTAGTCAACCGGTACAGACATCGGAAGTTTTATCGGATTTAATTTGGCACAAACAGGTTCCCTTGAAAGTCTCTATTTTTGCGTGGAGACTCCTATGGAATAGACTACCGACGAAGGATAATCTATGCGTGCACGGTGCTATTCCTCATGATAATCAACATTGTGTGATTGGTCGCGGCGACTTTGAGACGACACATCATCTGTTTCGCTCTTGTTCGTTTTATGTTGCCTTGTGGGGGCAAATTCGGTCTTGGCTAGGGATAGCTACCATCGAGCCTTTATGTTTGTCAAATCATTTTTATCAGTTTGTGTATTTCGGAGGTGCATCTCGTACTATTCGCACTTTCATGCAACTTATCCGGTTGTGCTTTATGTGGGTTCTGTGGAATGAAAGAAACAGCAGAGTCTTCAAAAATAGGGACCATACTGTTCACCAATTGGTAGAGAAAATCAAATTACAGTCCTTTTGGTGGATGGAGGCTTTTAATATTTCTATCCGTAATAATTTTCACATGTGGTGGTCGAACCCTTTTGTTTGTTTGGGCATTGACTAGTTTGTTCTGTTTGTCTCACTGTTGTCTCTGTAATTGTATACTGTTTAGTTTTTTCTAGCACACCTTGTGCTTGAAATTTCTCTTTATCAAACATAAATTTGGTTTTAATATATATTCCATTTTTGCTTGTTAAAAAAAAATCTATCAATTTGTTGTCATTTTAAATTTCTAAGATAGTTCAATCGCTAATTTTACAAAAACTACAAATTTAATTTGTTAACTTACCTGTTATCAACTAAAGTTCTTTCGTTACGTTATAAGATAGCTTATCAACAATTCGTTTTCTTTATCAAACAGAGCATATAAGTATATCCATCGTAAACGTAAAAAAAAAAAAAGTAACAATTGATAACTTTCACGTAGAAAAAATAGTTTTTTGATATTTCAAAGTGTTGAATACACAAATATCAAGATAAAATTACTAATTTAAACTTTTTATAAAATATTTTAAAAACAATTGTTTTGAGCACTTGTTAGCATTTCTTATTTTTTATTCACAATTTTTTTATCCTAAAGTCACATAAATGAATGAACTCTTGTTACAAAAACCCCATTTTCTCACAACAAAACCCTAAAGCCCTGCAAAACAAGACAACCTCGTCTTGTTCCAACGTTAGTTCCCAATGGGAACTCTTTCACTTTCACTTTCACTGCACAATCTCAACCTCTTCTTTCTCTTCAACCCTAATTCCACACACCAAAACCCCAATTTCTCTCACCAGAACCCCAATTTCTTGCACCAAAACCCATCTTCTTCCATTTCTTTCAAAAATTCAATCTTGAACTGTTCAAAATCCACCCAAATTCCCGCTCTTTCTCCACCAATTCACAACAAACGCGCCACGAAAATCCAAGCACAACGCGCTCTATTTGAGTACCTTCACTACACACAAAACTACACTTTCTCAGACGCTGAATTCATCTCCAAAAACTCTCCACATTTCATCAATTTCCTTATCTCCAGAATCAACATCCCTGATGACGGCGACGTTTTTCGTGCTCTCAGTAGGTATCTTATGTATCATCCCATTAACGAATTTGAACCTTTTTTAGAGAGTTTAGGAATTAATCACACGGAATTGGAAAAATTTCTACCTAAAGGTTGTTATTTTCTTTGTGATGATAATGTTTTAGTTGATAATTTTCATGTATTGTGTTATCATGGGGTTCCGAGGAATCGAATGGCGAAGATTTATACAGAAGCAAGAGAAATTTTTGGGTATGGAAATGGAGTTTTGGCAAAGAAATTTCAAGATTATGAAGATTTAGGTTTGAGTAAATCATCTCTTATCAAGCTTTTTGTTTGTTGTCCTTTGCTTTTGGTTGGTGATGTTGATTCTGAGTTTGTTGTTGTTCTTGATTGGTTGAAAAGAATTGGGATTGAGAGTGAATGGTTTGTGAATTGTATGTCTAGTTCAAACACTTATAGCTGGAAAACAATGATTGAAACTTTAGAGTTTTTTCATCAAGTGGGTTATTCTGAGAAACATATGTATGATTTGTTCAAGGCGGATCCGAAATTATTGTTGGAAGGTTTAGGGAAGAAGCTGTACTTGTTTTTAGGTCGGTTTATTAAGTCGGGTGTTGACGTGAATGTTGTCTGTTCTTGTTTCATAGAGCATTCCGATATGTTGTCGAGTAAGCGTGTGGAAAATTTGATGAGTGTTATTTCTTTTTTGTATAATATTCGAATGGAACAAGATGATATTGCACATGTTTTGTCTAACTACATGCATATCTTGAACAAACATTCGATAAAAGGTTATACAACGGTTTGTAAGGAGTTAGGAGTTCCAAAAGCTGATTTATGTAGAATCATAAACGATGATCCATTGGAGCTTATTAGTTTGGCTTCTAAACAGAAACATAAGACGAGTGGAGGGCAAACCTATCGTGACCCGCTTAGTAAATTGGAGAAAACGGCTTTCTTGCTGAAACTAGGGTATATGGAAAACTCTGAGGAGATGGAAGAAGCAGTAAAATTGTTTCGAGGGAGAGGTGATCAGTTACAGGAGAGATTGGATTGCCTGGTAGAAGCTGGTTTGGATTGTAGCGCTGCGATTAGAATGGTAAAGCAAGTTCCTAAGATTCTAATCCTGAAGAGAAATGTAATTCAAAAGAAGATTGATTTCTTAAAAAACACTTTAGGTTACCCGATAGAATGTCTTGTGAGATACCCAACATACTTTTGCAAGGACGTGGACAAAATGAATGCAAGAGTTTCAATGTATGAGTGGTTGAAGGAAAGGAATGTAGTAAGTCATGCGTTATCCTTGAGTACCATAGTTTCAAATGATGAAAAACGGTTTGTAAAAGTCTTTGTGAATATGCATCCTGAAGGTCCAACAATCTGGCAACGTATAAAAAGTTTATCAAACAAAGATAAGAATTAACAACTCCTTACATGATACCAAATTTTGTTGAGATGTATATACATACACGCCTTGCTAAACCCTGTACTTACTTTTTAAAGGTAAGAAATGCCTTTCAAAGAAATAAGCTGTCTTTGGTGCATGTTTAATTTTTGTTGTTGATATTGTCTCTATTATTATCTGTTCCAAATTCCATTGCTTACCCCTTGGTACATGCTGTCTTAGTTTTTCTTCTTTCAAACTTGAGAATAACTAGAAATGTTATCTTATTGAAATGCTTCCAATAATCAATAGTAATAGTCAATCCATTGTTATCCTTCATCTATTGAGTGGCTGTTTGAACTGTCGTTTGTAAATCTGAGCTAGGATCAATTTAATATTGCATAGTTTTAGTCAAAGAGCGAGTTACTTTGAGTTGATTTTCATTTACATATTCTTCTCCTAGGAGTTTGACAATATGATAGGTATTTGACTTAACACAAATAACTTCAACTTAAGGGAAAAAAAAAAAAAAAAAAAAACTTTTTCAGGTCAGACATCAAAATTTAGATTATATATGCTTAGGCGTCGTGGGGGAACTAGGGGAAGCGTAATCAGGAAGGAGAGGTAATGGTTGTGGGATTTAGATTATATATACTTTGGCGTCGTGGGGGAACTACAAATTTAATATTGCAGAAGGAAGGAGAGTTAATGGTTGTGGGATTTGCTGTAAAGGGGTGTATAATTGGGAAGTGTTTGCTAGTTGAGTCCTTGGTGGTTCTGGAGGAAAGTTAGTATGGGTCGATTGAGTGTCACAGTTTTTGTTTGCGGATTGATCATGTTCAATCCATTCGTACATGAGGCAGGAGAGTTAGCATGGTGCAGATATGCCATTGGATCATCTGTGCAGAAAAATTGCAATTGCAGTGTCGACTTTTGTTTCGAGTTTGAGGCAGGAGTGAAAGGTTCGTTCGATGCAATTTCATAGGTGGGCTGAAGGTGAGGGTTTGTTAGCGTCTGGGAGGTTCAGAAAGGGTGGGTAGGAGCAAGTTTTGTTGCAGCACGTAGGAAAGTATCGTTGAAAGAAGTGCAGTTCGGGTACTAGTGATAGGTTTCGTGCATTTTGTAGGAGGTATGTTAGTGTCGGGTGGGTGTGTGTGGCTTGGGGCGTTTTGGAATGTCTGTTTTGGCAATGGAGGCTGTAAGGATCAAAGGGGAAGATAGAGAGTCAAATTTGTTGGCAACTTTCTGTGAGGCTGGTTTTTGCTTCAGGGTGGTTTGAGCTTCTGCGAGATGCAGGGCGTTTGTTTGTTGTAGTAACCTTTTCATCAGATTTTTTCAATTAAGAGCAGATGTGTGGTTAGGGAAAAGTATTAGTGCAGGCCGGTCTCAAAATGGCTCGGGTTGGTATCGTTTTGTCTGCAGTTTTTGCGGTTTGTCTGTTAATGCATTTCTGCTGTGTTTGTCAGGTGTGTTGCTTTCTGATGCTTGTTTGAAGCATAGTTCTGTGGTTCTGCTGGGTGTTCTAGGCTGTGGTGATTCATGCGGGTTTAGTTGATTGGCAGAGTTGCTTTCGATAGAGTTAGATTGGCTTAAAGTTATGAAGTGGTACATATTTTTTTTATCTGTTTGCTAACTTTGGCATTTGGTCAGCACATCTTGTGCTTCCTCTTTTGGTAATAAGTTCTTTTTGCCAGTTAAAAAAAAAAAGATTATATATGTATGTAGAAAGTGTTATAGTAATATTTTCACCCTCCAAAACATGGCCTGGATCTCTATAAACTTGAGCACAATATGCTGCTCATATAAAATAGTACAAATATTTGAAGACGAATACACAAAGGAAAACTTATATATTAGTCCAAACAAATGACTTATAGTCTAAATATCAGCACACTTTATGATAAAAGTGCTGTATTAACATTCTGACATATATAAATATATCTATACACACACAATGACATGCAACCACATATAGAAAGCCTTTATGGTGAATGTGCAAAAGTGGTGAGATCACAATATATAAAATTCTACAAGTAGTAGTACTATTTATTCTAAAAATTGAGCTAACACATGCTCCACCACATACTTTGCAACAATGTTATTTGTTTTCTCTGTGGGATGGAAAGAGTCCCAAAAGACAAACTTTGAAGCATCTGAGCAACTGAACATGCTGCCCCTGCTGCATGCATAACCCATCTCAAACATTCCAGTAGCACAACATGCCACTGAGGCTGATTCAAACCCTGTGAACAGAACAAAATATTTAAATTTATAATGTGCTTCATAATGGTAATTTATATAGAAAAATATTAAATTATATTATCTGTTACAGTAACATACCATAGAGGTCAGGTTTTTTTATGATGTGCAACATAATGTAATAGGGATTTGAAAACACCAATTTCATATCAGGGAGCTCCTGATTGAGCTTAGTGGTAATATTCTTGAGCTTATCATTGAACTCAAGTGCTATGTTATTAAAGTTGGCAACACAACCATTCTGACCCATAAAATTTGTAGTCCTCTCCAATGGCAAACATCCCATGGGTGGTAACCCTCCCAGGGAAATCTTCCTAGCACCAAGAGCATATAGACTCCTTATGAAATTCTCAGCTATTCCAGCAAGAAAAGTTTGGTACTGTTGAGGTGTGTATTGTGATGCTCTGCCAGGCATGGTATAGTAATTCTCTAGGAAATCGTTTGTTCCCATACTCATAAGGTGTACTGATTCGGATATGGTCTCTTTTGCTTTGGTTTCACCAAGATATGTACTTAGATTCTTTTGGTAGTCCTTGTAGTACTCTAATTGCTTCCATAATGGTATCACAGACTGCATCAAAAATCATATATTTTGCATTATATAAATGTTAAATCAGTATATATCATAAGTGTTTTTTTTTTTAATGAAACAAGGAAATCATTTCAGTTTTCTTATGAAAGACAGAGAAACAGAGAAGAAGCAAAGGAACCACACACACACACACACACACACACACATATACTTTTAAAATGACATAATTTTTATATTTTATAACTTGTTTTAGAGTTAAATAAGTTTTTGATCTCTGAAAATATAGTAAATTTGGATTTAGTCCCTAAAAAACTGGGATGTTTTCACCCTCGAACAATTTTCTGTTTTGTTTTTGGTCCCTAATGAACATAATTTTGACATGTCCATGACATTTCTTGAACAAAATATGAGCATACATGGGTTAGACATGATAGTTGAACATAACTTCAGACACATTTTGAAGATACAAGGGTCATTACCTTACATTAATATGAACATAAAGTAGCGATTAGGGACAAGAAATGAAATGGAAAATTTGCGAGGGTGAAAATATTCCGTTTTATTTTTAAGAGTCTGAAATCAAAATTCATTATATTTTTAGGGATGAAAAATTTATTTGAGCCATTTATTTATTTTGAATTAACTATACATATATTTCTTATACAAATTAATTAAAAGGAAATGGATTGGCTAGTAAAATGAAAATTAAGAACATATAGTAAGATCTAAGCTTTTTCCTATAGTAGAAACATAGTTGAATCCCGAATTAGTTTTCATAAATATTTAAAGACATTGGTGTGATGGATGAAATGTACTTTTATCTCTATTTTTTACATTTCCATATTTGTGGAAAATCTAACTAAAAATAGTCTTTAATAAAGCGATACTTGAGATTGGTTGAGAAATTCTGTTATAAAATAAAATACAAAACATAGTTTGAGATTTTTTTTAAAGATAAAATGTCCTTTCTTTTCAATTTTTGTACAAAATTCGAAAATGTTACTACCATCATAATTTTATTTTCCCAAATTTTTGAATTTTTAAAACTAATAACTCAATAATTTTATGACTAATTAAAAACAACAATTCGTTTTAAACTAATTTGGTGATATTGAAAAATTTAAAATATAGGAACAAGATTAATGCCTAGAGAAAACAATAACAAGAGAGTGATTATTGAAAAAGTAAGAATTTTTGTTCTCTTTTGATATTCCCTTTAGATTTCTTGTTTTCAGTTTCACTTGGAAAAATTTCACATTTCTTGTAAAGTAAAATTAAAATTGTCCAAAATCTCGTATAAAAAAAAGTCAAAAAAGTGAAGTAAGTGGAAAATTTAAATTTTACATTACAAATAGAAAGTACAAAGTTTTTATGAAAAGTTCCTGAAACTAGACATGTATTGTATGCACTTGAACTCTCATATTTCACTAGTTTGAGTATTAAGACAAGATGGACTTACAAGTACAGCTGAAGTTGCATTATCATAACCAGTAGCAGCAGAAGCAAAACTGACCCCAGTTGCAAAATCTGAAATATTATACTTGGGATCCAAGTAAGGAGGCACAAATTCTTTTATACCAAAAGATTCTGCTATGAAATCAGTTGGTATTCTCCCATTTGAGAATCTTCCGGTCGCTATACCGCCTTGAAAGTCACGTCCATACGGCTGAAAATTGCTCCGTGCAACCGTCGGAATGAAGTTGTTATTCCCGGCATCAACGGAGGAGTCTCCAAACACGACTATTGCCGGAACCTTTGCACTAACCTTGTTCAAATGAAAACATAGGAGGCACAAAATGTGCAAGGAGCATAATGCAAGTAGCTTTGATTGAAATTCCATGTTGTGTTAATTTTTGAGTATACGTACGTGAGTATGGAGTGTGTGTTAAAGGGGTGGACTTGTGAAGAAATAAATATTGGTTAGGAGTATACTTATTTATGGAAGTTTGATCTTTTGAAATTCGGGTGATAAAGTTGTTGGGAACCATAAATTGCATAGACAATACTAGCACAACTATTATTGATGGGACAAGAATTCAACAAACCGTTTTGCGGTGGGAATGGAAGTTTTCTCTTGGCCAAAGGTGAAATTAGTTGATTTGAATTAGAGCACCCTTAACTTAATGTGCAATTTGGTTCCTTATTTGAATTTCATCATGTAATTAACACAAATTTTAAACCGATTTAGTTATGCTCTAATTCAAAATATAGATGAAACAGCTTGTTTAAGACTTACCTAAACAATACAAATAAACATGTGAATTCAATTTAAGGGTTTGTTTAAGAGTTTCTAATTTAAGACACATAAAAGTATAACCTTTTGAAATCGGAGTAAACTTAAATTCAATCCCACACAATTACACTTATTATTATCTTTCAAATTCGTAACGATGTTATTATTTGGATTGCTGATCCGGTTGGATTGGAGAAGATGATTTGTTGAGTTCAGATCCGTTGTGTAGAGAAATTGAGCTTTTGCCGTATGTCATGGGTCGTCTTGAGTCCTTCTTCATTGGAGCGGGTGGTGTGCCTACATGTGATCTGACGTCCAAGTCAGTAAGAGGTTCAAGAGATAGAGTGCGACTTAAAATAGGATAAGAAAGTGATACCTGACTCAACGTTAAACATGTGTGTGTAGTGGATATGTAGGATTGAGTTAAACATGTGTGTGTAGTGGATAAGTAGGATTTTGGCTGTCAAACCTTCACCTGGACAGTTATTCTTGAGGGACAAGTGTGGCCATCTAAGTGGTCCTCTTGCATTGGATCTGGACTTGATGGTCAAGATCTTTTGGCCCAAGCAATTATCCAGTTAAATGTAAGGCGTGTCCATCTTATGATGTCACCTGCTCCCGGGTCCTAAATCGGACCCGAGTCCAAACCAGATGGACCTTGACCCAGTTCAAAATAATTATGAATTTAACTATTAACGTTACAAAACTAGATATTTTATGTTAAAAAATATATATTGTAGTGCATCTATATATGATTTTTTTTTTCAAAAGCAAAAGGTAATGCATCAATAAACCATAACCAAGCACAAGAAAGTTTTTACTGCATGAAACATTATTATATACTCCCTCCGTCCCATAATAACTGAGTCATTTACAAAAAAAAAAAGTCCCAAAATAATTGAGTCATTTCACTTTTCGATACAATATTAATTGCTTTTTTCCTTTATAACTCTAATTAATACTACTTTCATCACTCCGAATTCAATATACTCTACTTTGTATTTATGATAGTGGAGAATGCAAAAATACTTAACAAGAGCATTTAAAACCATTTTTCTCTCTCCTTCATTTATAAATTTGTCTTAATATGTGTGAAATGAGGAAATGACTCAGTTAATCCGGGACGGAGAGAGTATATAATAATAACATTGAAAGTTTGTATAGCATACATGAAAAGTTTGTTTTTGAAAGAAAAAGTTTTTGTATAATGATAAATATAGCATCTTGTAATTAAAATATGATCTGACTTTTATTCTATATAGCTTGTATGTATTTTTATAAAATTTTGATTGGATATCGAACCTGTAAACAATCCAAATCATAATTTAATTGGTTTAATCGGTTCCAAAGCGTGAAACATCCTTCGATTGAATTAGATGATTAATAAAAAGTGAGTCTATGCAAAAAACTCACATAATTTTCTTTACCATAAAAGTAAAAATCTCTGTTCATTGGTGATACTAATAATCCAAATTAAGACCTAGAGTCATGCCCAAAGCAACATGTAATAGTTTTTTTTTTTTTTTGAAGTAAACATGTAATAGTTAATTAATCGTAATATACAAAATGTTCTCCAATTTAGAAGAGGAATTAATACAAGACATTCACAGTATTTATCATTTATCGTGGTCCTATATAACTACAACATTAAGTATATAATGTTTAAATAATATCCGTAAGCAAAAAAGAATGTTTATTATTTTATTTTTTTGGTACAAATAGAATGTTTAAATTAAATAATAACTGAATAATTTGTCGTGCATATATTATATGAAATATGTACTTTTCTTTTGCATTCCTTACGTGTAAAGCTGAAGATGAGTCACCGTGAAAAACCATGAATAAATTCGTGAGTAGCACCTACTTTCATTGCATGAATGGACAAAGTCAAGCTTCTAGATTCACATTCAAACCAAATTCGTACTACATTAATTAATTAGGAGCTGGATATATCATCTACAAAGATCTAATACTATTCTGTATTTAGATTTTGAGTGCTCAATACAAAATTAATGTAGTTAAGTTACCCACATGGAGAGGTTAGAAACTAAGAAATTTGATAGAAAAAAAGGTTAACTAGTTAATTAATGTTGTGTAATTTGGACGTGCGGTTAGATGATCGTTCTGAAAATGGAAGCAAACCTAACATAAACTGAGTCATACTGTAATTAAGAATGGTGTTAAGCCTAGTTTTAGGTGCTGATATGTCATGAAATATAGACCGAGTTTTTCATATGCTAGCTTAAATATCTATTGATACTTGCCGAAAAATAATACTCCTATTACACTATAAAACTAATTTATATTTTCAACAAAATTAGTAGCTGTACTCGTGAGCAAGCTCATTTGACAGGGACATGCATTGTTACATACAGCGGCTGAGGTTCGAACCTCAAACACCCTACTTATTTCCCATAAAAAAAGTGAATTATAATCACTAAACTACTTCATGTACTTAGAATACGGGAAAAATGAAAAGTTATACGTTCAACTTAGCATATCAAAAACCTTTCATCATCTAAATAAAAGCTTTTTATCATCTAAGTGAAATTGTTTGAAGTTTATTCTAAGGGTTTTTCTAGGTCATCTTAAAAGAATTGTGATAACTTATCCAACGAACAATGATACCCACAAATTAATTTTTATTTCACTTACAAATTTAGTTAGGCCTTAGTGTCGCCTTTTTTTAATTATAATTCTACTTATACTTCCTCTCAATTTTTTGTGGGTTTTCAAGTAGAGGAGGTAATCAATATTCAAAGTGTATTAGATACTAAATGTAAGCAATTTCTCCTGTTGATATTCAAACTTTAATTCAACATTTTGTGGGAGTCTAAAATCTTCCCCTAGACCCAACAAATTTAATTATAAGAAAAAAAGAAATCATGTCTATGAGTCTAAAATATAAACAACTTAACTAGCTGTTCAAAAAATAAATAAACAACTTAACTAAGTTTGAACTTAGTTATTTTAATTGACTTCATTCGGTCCTATTTATAAGAGAATATTTGATCAACAAAAAATGTATCTAGACTGATTTTTAACCAGATACATCAATTTTTGTTGACCTAACTTTCTCTTATAAATAGGACCCGAGGAGTATTTATTTAATCCGGAGAGAGTAAGTGATTTTTCCACACCAACTAACTAACTACCAGAAAGGATAGGATGAACTGGGTGAAAGAGAGGTGGCACGATGTATATTAATTAGGCAGTCATGCAGTTGCAACCGCCCAAAGAAGGGACAATATCCTTAGCTTATGGTCTAAACCAATGAAACCATTAAATAATTGTATTGAATTGAATGAATGTTTTCTCAACCGAAAAGGAGGTGATGTGATTTATGTCTACTACTGTTGCCCAATAAATTATTGTCACACAAGGACCCAACAAGTTCGTGTGAAACATTACACAACCATATGATCTTTTCTTCAGTTTCTAACTTCTCTCTACGAGTATTTTATTCCTCGGTCTCAACTCTCATGCATGGTTTAATTTATACAAATTTTAGTAGGTGTTATAGATAATAAAAGAACCATGTTAGAATTGTTAAAATGAAGTGTGGGTCATGTATTGTGTACCCAATTAAAATAGAAGTATTTGATGTCGGTCGTTGTTGACTCGAGGATTAGTCTTATACCAAATTTAAGAATATAAGTTGTGTAAATATCTTGTAGCGTTAAAGATTCTAATTACAATGTATTAGTAAAAAAATAGAAGTATTTATATTTTTTAAATTTAGTATCCAATCCAAGGACCGACTTATCAGGTGACATATAATCATTTAATGTTGAACTAAATCTAGTTAAAGTTGGATGTCTCTGCCTGCCAAACCTATATGAACTCTTGGGTTGCTATTCAAGTATAACATGCCTTTTTGGTCCATAACTTAGTTGTTTCGGTATATATGTGAATTTTAAAAGTTGATCAAGTTAAGAACGTGCATGAAGGTCTTTTTCTTAAAAATATAAACATGGATTGGAGAACATGGTCATGAACTGATATAGAAGTTTCGTAAAAAGAAAGAAGCCGATATAGATGGCAATAGCTCATGTGACCAAGCAATTTTTGGTTATAACTCATTTGATTGAGTAGTTGATTAGTTATACTTTGTTGTTAGCGGATGATCTTTATTCTTGGAAGTGGTGTATAAAGTATCCTAGAAGTTTAAGCACAAAATTTATCTTTGTAAGAAATAGACCTTCATGCACGTTAGTTGGTCCATAGATGTATTTGAAAGTGTAAAAGTGAGAGAGATATGATATTTGTGAGTTAAACGCATAATTATCGGTTGACTCTTGACATGGTATCACTTTTCCCAAAGCCATATTGTGCCAGTGTGGTAAAGATATTTGGGTTTTTGGCAATGGTATATTGAGGCAACGGTTGCACTGCAATGCTACGGTGGCTTTGTGCTTTGTTGAGTTTATAAACTAATATAAAATTAAGGCTTAATAGCAGTTTTCACCCCTAACTTTTCCAAAATTACGATTTTGGCCCCATAAGATAAAAAAACTACAAACCGCCTCCTAAGTTTTGGCCCCCAAGGCTAATTTTGACTCTGTCTACGCTGACGTGGCACCCTAAGTGAGGTGCCACATGTTATTTTTTTTTTTGGCATTGGGAAGCCAAAACTGCTACAGTTCCAAAACTTAGGGGGCGGTTTTGTAGTTTTTTCTTAGGGGGTCAAAATCGCAACTTCGTGAAAGTTAGGGGGAGAAAACTGCTATTAAGCCTAAAATTAATTATCAACTCAAAAGATGCTATATATTAATATAAAACATAATTGTGGTGTATTGTGGGGTTTAGTAGGACCCATTTTAGAGTTTTTGATGAATGGTATGAATATTTAAAAAATGTAGTTGAGTGATTTATATAATTGAAAAATGTAAAATAATATAAAGAATTAAGTGGGACCTATTTATACCACCCATATGGGTGGTATGAATGTGGATGCTTAGGAGTGAAAAGTTTCATTAAAGTAAAAATAATGTATGAGTATCGTAAAATTGAGTTGGCAATGTAAAATTCTACCCTAAGGCACTTGTTATCAATACCAACATTCATGTGTGCAAGATCCTTTTGATTTGTCAATAATAATAATTTATTTCCAAAATTATCCTTCAATTTTGAAAAAAAATTAGTTGATTAGTTTTTTTTTTTAATTAGGTGCATTTTTGTGAAAAAGTAACCAACACATCTTATAACTTGAAGAGGGACCTATAAAAATGAACATGGAAATTTCATTCGAGGAGATGGATATTTTAAGTAGACAAGTAGATATCGGGGTAAGTTTTCTTAGTTAGATTTGATGGTTGTTTTTTGATCCCCCATTTACTCTTTATCCAAAAAAACAACATTCAAGAGTCTTTCAAAACACAAAAAATGTCATTTATGAGTTATTTTCCAAATGATTTGCACATTTGTGAGGTGTCAAAAAGGCACCGTTAGTGAGATTTTATACTTCTTTTTTGAGATAAATTTATGTGTCAGAAACAAACTTTCGTTGAGTTTGATTATGCCTTGAAGATTTTCCTTTTTTTTTTCTTCCTCTTATTGGGCTTGGGTTATATCCAGCCTTGTGTGTTTATAGCTTGGGCTATTTCTATTTTAACCGCAATCTTGCAAACAACAAGAAGAAGATTGCTCTTGAGGCACCATCAATACTCACAAACAGTTACTACTGTTTACTAAATAATATTTCTTCTGTCTCACAATAATAGTCGTTTAAGGTTTGTGCACGGTATTTAAAGAAATGATTAATTGTGTTGATTTCAATGATAGTTAGTGAAGTAGCTAAGTTGAATGAAAGTTAATAAATAAGGGTATGATAGTGGGAAACAAATAATAAATGATGCATTGATATTCTAAAGTGACTATTATTTTGAGATAGAAAAAAAATGTTAAAGAGACAATTATTGTGAGACGGAGGGAGTAATTAACTATTGTTTGCTTTAAATCATAGTTAGTTACCATTCATCAATTTTTAAATTGGTGTAACCGATTTAAAATGTATCCTGAACAATAATTAATTGTCGTTGGGGTGTATTTTAGGTAATTTAAGATGTATGTGAGTAGTTGACAAATGCCTAAAGAACAATTTTCCAACAAGAAAAGGCTGTAAAGTAGATTATGACCAAATAATATATCCAATGAAGAGTTACATTATTATGATATTTGATCAATGTGAGTTCCAAATTTTAAAAATGGATTTCACTTAAGAGAGTGAATGTTAACAAAATTGTCGAAAAAAGGATGTTTGGCAATGGGGTGGGGACGAGTTTTACCTTTTCAATCCCACATCGATTTCCATATACTTACATGTTACTCTACCTATATCAACGGAGACGAGAAATTGAATCTCATCCCCATCTCGAACGGGTTCAGGTATCCTCGCCTCATCCTCGTACCCGCAGTGAATAATTTTTTTTAATGCAAAAGAAATTTTTTTCCAGCCTCAAAGGCAATGCTGTAATGCATAAGAGAGAAACCGAGGGTATGAAATGTGGAAGGAGAAAATAGAACTTGAGTGAGTGTAGACACACACTAGCATACTAACTGTCTCAGTAAAATGATTCAGAATTTGAGTTTATATTTATATAAAAAGAGTAATAAAATAATTTTCAACATTCGTGAACGGATTTGGACATGGGTTCGAGGTGGGTATCTATATCTCTGTTACTCATCCCGTACCCGTATTTTAAAATCAAGAAAAACTCAAACTCAATCAAAACGGATAAAACCTGTCAAATTGAAATGGGTTCGAACGGATAACGGCGGGTATGGATTTTAATGCCATACATACACTTCCCATCTAATGAATAATATATCTAGAGTTACTTAAGCTATAAAAAGCTGAAATTAACACATTTTGTCTATAGAACAATCAATGATTGATCACAACACAAAAAACTACAACCTATTCTGCACACACAAAAAGCGTAACTACAAGTCTGCTATAGTTTATTACTGTCAATTGGAGCGCCATCGTAACTCAAGTCCATAATGCATGAAAAATGTAGCAATACTTATTCCATCACATTTGTTTGGAATTGCATTTCTTTGGTCATATTGAGTGTATTAAGCACTACTAACTTGATATTATTATATCATATGTTAGCCAGAACCACGACATATTTTAATTGATTTATTTGAATTTATTTATATACATAAATACTTAAGAGATTGTATGCGAGAGTTATGAAAACAACTTATGATATGTCTATTAATTATTTTTAACTTATTTTCATAAACTCATTAAAACAAATTTTATAGATAGCATGTAGTTTATATAAAAATAATTTGACTTCATCTTACATTTTTTTATTATAGAAATAATTTTACATAAAAACAATACATACTAAATGAAATGAATGGATCACCCAAAAGCTGCTAGAAGTTTGGGGATTAAATAATTTGAGACAATGCGATTTGTCTTCTCAGTAGGATGAAAGGCATCCCAAAACATGTACTTGCTTGCATCTTTGCATGTCATTAGATTCATTTTATTGCACAAGTAACTCATCTCAATTGTTCCAGTGGAACAACATGCCTTCTCTACCTCCTCAATTCCTACAAATTATATATTTCATATTATCAATGTCACGATTTTTATGTGTTTTTTTATTGGTCTCCGTTTTTGTACCAAATTTTCAATTTGGTCCCTGACTCTATTAATAACTCAAAATGGTCTCTGTTTTTGTCAAAAGTTTCTCTGTTAGGTCCCTCCGTTAGTTTCCTTCAACACGGAATCAGCCGGGCATGCATCCTCCAACTCTAAATCAGCCTTTATTGCAGCTAAAAATGGCGATTTTATTCTATTTTTATAAACATTTGACAAAGACAAGAATCATTTTGAGTTATAAATAAAATCAGGGACCAAATTGAGAATTTGGTAGAAAGACAAAGACCAATTTAGTGGTTTACTCGTTTCTTTATTGTATAAGACCAAATTAAATGCGACAGTTTTCCTCTTAGAACAAATAAAGAAAACATACCATAGAAGGAAGGTCTTGAAATGATATCATTGAAAAGGTCATATACATTTGCTGACAAGGCCTTCAATTGTGGGAGATCATTATTTAGCTTTGATATCATATTCTCCAATTTGACATTAAATTCCAAAGCCACTATATTGTATTTTTCATAGCAACGATGAAAGCCACCAAAAATATTTATAGCCCTCTCCAATGGAAGACACCCCATAGGAATAAGACCAGTTATGGATAATTTCCTAGCACCAAGTGAGTATAATTGCCTAATGAAATTTTCAGCAATACCAATTAGATAATCTTGATATTGTGATATGGTGTAACGAAACCTTAGTGTTGTGAAACCATAGTAGTTACCAAGGAAATCATTGGTTCCTAAACTTATTATGTACAATGCTTCACTTATGATTTCATTTGCTTTCTCTTCACCTATATGGGCTTTCAATTTGCCTTGAAATTCTATGTAGAATTGTACTTCCTTCCATAATGGTATTACATTCTGTGAGATGTTGTCAACCCATGTAATTAGTTTGTTTCATGTTATGAATTTGTATACATGATCATTGAGTGAATGTGTTTTGTAAAGAATGTTTCATGGACCATAATTAGACCCTAGTTCTCAAATGAGGTTACAATCTTGGACAGGAGATTAAAAATGTCATGTGAATTTCCTTTTTACTAAAGAACTTAACATTGAAACTTACACATATAGTATTGAGAAGAAAAGAATCTTAAGTTCAACCCTACATCCTCGCATATCAAATGTCAATGCATTTGTCACATGAGTTATCAATCCAAGATAAGATATCATATTTATTTTTATGGATTAGAAAATGTAACAATTATTATGATTTAGATGTTATCTTTGATGAATTAAAGATGTAATTTATGTTTGAGTAAATATTCAAGTTGATCCACACATTGGATGTACTTTTTCAATGTAGTTATACTTATATGTATACTAGAGAATATATTTAAGAAACCATTTTGTGACTCAACAAGTATAGTGATCAAATTTCAAATGAGAAATAAACAAAATGGTTTGAAAAACTAAAAACACTCAACAGAAATTACTATATTTTGAAAGACTAAAAAAATACTCCCTCCGGTCTCAAATATAAGAAAAGATTCCTTTTTTAGGTTCATTGAGTAGTTAATGTATTTGGTCTACATTGTAAAGCAGATACATTAATTATTCAATGAACCTAAAAAAAGAATATTTTCTTATATTTGAGACCGGAGGGAGCATACTTCAACACAATTGGTTTGAAAAAAAACACTTACTAGTAAAGCAGAAGTTGCATTATCATATCCAGTTCCAGCAGAGGCAAAGCAAACACCAGTGACAAAATCATCAATGGTATAAGCAGGATCCAAATATGCTGGTATAAGACTCTTAATACCAAAAGCCTCAGATATGAAATCTGGTGGAATACGGCCGTTTGAAAATCGTCCGGTGGGGTGGCCACCATCGATGTCACGGCCGTAAGGTCTAAAATTGCTCTTTAGAAATGTTGATATCATATTGTTGTTTCCAGAATCCACTGAGGAATCACCAAACACAATTACTGCTGGTACATAATTTCCATTCTTGCAAGTCACCATGATCATTTGAGTTATCAATATTAGCCATACGATGCATATGTGCCCCATAATTATACGATTATGTAATTCTTTGGTTTTAATTTCTTTATTGATTCTCTAGTTTTAATTTTTTTGGAGAAGTTTTATATATACAGGGGATCGGCCTAATAATCTTCAAAAGTAAGGGAGATCTAAAATAAAATTTAATAAATGTGGTCTTTTTTGTTTACATGCGAGACCTTTTTGCTTATAAAATCTAATGAAAAATATTTTTTTTTTTGTTGATAAACCTAAAATGAAACTTTGATAACCTCATCTTTAGACCAACTTTGAGTTTTTTTTATGACCGTATATGGCTTTTAACGTTTCTAAGTATACATACAAATATTTTAATTTCTTGACAATGGTTTCATGGCCCTTGATCAATATTTCAAGGTGTAAAATGTTATTAAATATCAATTTAATGGACATACATAAATTAATTTTAAACTATATGTGAGAGATGCACGTTTTTCTATATTATATCATCAATTTTAAAATATTGTTATGAAATTAGAATGATTTGAACTCCACGGATTTTTTTTTTTTGTTACAGAACTCCACGGATTTGAGCTAATGTTAAAAAGACAAATCTTAAATCCGGATATTTTGAATTAAAATCCCATTAGATGCGTTAGAGGGAAATAAATGTAAATTCAAGAATAAGCACCTTGGATTTTTACTCTTGTTGGATTTTTCTTTTGCTAATTTGTGGGCACAAGCAATTTCGGTCCATTTATTTTTCCATTTTTGTCTAGGAATATTAATATTAATATAAGACAATGGAAGAATTTTAGAAGGTTTTTAACGTGTTTTGAAAGTTTTTTTTAACGTGTTACATTTTTTGGATTATATAATATGAGATATGTAGGATACGCGAGAAACCAGATGGATGGAAATATAAACGGTCTTAATATAAGGATTATGCTAACATAATGCTACTTTGATTCAAGCACTTGGAAGTGTATTCAGAAAACAAAATTGTTTTTGACCAAAAAAAATAAAAGAAAACAAAATTTTTAAAATAGGAAAAGAATTGGGGAATTTAGAGAGTGAGAAAAATTGGGGAAACACCATTGTTGAGAGTAAAGAGTAAGAGGAAAATTCAAAGCTAAAAGCCACCCAACCATGCATATTAGTGGTAGCAAACTCAAGCACATGCTTCTATTATTAAATACAAAGATCAAATGTGGTCTAAGACTAGATGTTTCACAATCAAGTTGTTTGTTTGTAACAACAATTTAATCATAATATAGATGTCGACCAAATATATATTAAATGTCCGAATTAATTCAAAGGAAATGGATGGATCATCTAAAAGCTTCAAAAAGTTTAGGGATTAAATAATTTGAAGCTATGCGGTTTGTCTTCTCGGTAGGATGAAAGGCATCCCAAAACACATATTTGCTTGCATCTTTGCATGTTAATGGATTCTTCTCACTGCATAAGTAGCTCATCTCAAATGTTCCAGTGGAACAACATGCTTTCTCTACCTCCTCAAATCCTGCAAAAATATATTTTGTCCATATTATCAATGATTCAATGCCATATTTTTTGTGTTTTTCTTGGACAAATTTGAAACTCAACCTACTAATCCAATTTTATATAACTTGCAATTTAGAGCAACAAGAAAAGTTATATAAAATTACTTTTGCTTTGACGATAAAAAGCTTACTTGAATCGCCATTGCCAAATTATATAGACCGATACATGAAAATTGTTTGAAACTCTAAGGATGAAAAACATCAACCGCCAAAAATAGAAATACACGCACAACCTTTCTTATTCTAACATAACAAGAGAAAGTAAATATGGATGCCTCAAAACTCAACTCATATTTATTTTTCTTTGATTTGTCAAACCGGTATTGATTATGTAACCAGTTAGGTTGTGAGATAAATAAGGGTTGAGAACTTTTATTTTGTAGGGCAGTGTTAGGCGATGTTCATATTTTGACCAAATTTTAGATATCAATCCACCACTGACCACCTATCAAGGTGGTCCATTAAGGCGGTCCACCGTAACACTTGCCTAATAGCTACTAAACTTTTTTTGTGACCTGGCTAGTAATTTTTATCATGAGAAAGTAGTTACAATTTAGAGCATCTTATATGACTATTTTTTAATCAAGAATCCATTTTGGGTTAATACACTACAACTGTATAGTCCCCACAATGTTACATCGTACTTACACAACTTATTCATATTTTACTCAAATAGTAAACAAGTATGCAACAATATATTAAGCAACTCACACTTTCATTATAAGAATAGTACTAACAATATTCTCTTTTCAACATTCTTTTAAACACCCACTCTTTTATTGAGTGAAATCAAGGTAGGTTTCAGTATTGAAAACAGTATTTCAAACACTCTTATTCATTATAATGTTTAAAAATATATTAACCCCCACCACATAATGTATTGGTTGTTGGAAGTTGAGGAAAGGAAACAAATTTTCATCCCATTAACATCATATCTTAATTAAGATATTTCAACAAGTCATGTGCAACACACTTTACCACCTCTTATTCTTAGGTACAAGTTCATCATGTTATATAACTCTATATAATACCAAACTGGAGATGCTCTTAGGATTAGGATGCATGCTAAAAGAGTGTTCACCTCACTATTTTTCTTCTTTTTCTTCTTCTTATAAATGATTAGGATGCTAATAGTTCTTAGATTTTAAACCTAATTCAACTTGACAAATTTGACTATGTAAAGACTATATCCTATATAAAACTTTGTGACTCAAGTGATCCAATAATAAGCAATCCAATAGATTTAACATAGATTTGATATCATATATGAGTTTTGATATATGTAGCATAAAATTGACTTATAAGTGAGTGTTTTTGTTCAATTTATAGTCAATGCTTAAGCAAATTAATCACATACTAGGCTCTCAATAATTGTAAAAACAATCACACTTTGTATGCATAAACACTTGAGCTTATCTGCTAGAGAGGTGGCCCAAAAATAACAGCATACCTAATAAAACTTCAGTAGGGTACAACATTTATAAACGTTCCTTGCTGGCCACGTTTATAAATTGCAGCTAGCAGCTCTGAAGAACAGTAAATACAAACATATCTTTTTCATGCTGATAATCACTGTATTTCAAAGTACGCTAAATCTTTGATTTAAGTCGAGTAGTTAACTTAAATCATAGCAAAATTAGTACTTTTTATAAGGTACTTTAATTTGTACTTCATTTTGTAGTTTGTAATACATGTTAAATTTCAAAATATAAAATATATAACACTTGTTTTGATTGATTTATTAGGGTTTACTTACCGACATAAACACTTGTGAGATTGGTCGGGAGAGTTTATGAAAACAGTTGCTCATAAGATATTTTTATTTATTTTTAGAATAAGTATTTTCATGTTATCTTCCTAAAATCTTCAACATGGCTTATAATTTTTTTTATGAGTAAATTACATTCCCCTTCCCTTAAAGATGTTTGAATTACACTCCCCACACCTATTATTCAAAACATATTAGAAATATTTCACTCTCCTCCCTTAAGAGAAGCTTGAATTACATTTTCCTCTCCTCTTTTGTTAAAATCTACACTTTACTCCCTCAATAATTTTTTTTTATTTCTAATAATCTAGCAAAAATAATAATAATCTAACACACTTCGAAAAAAATAGTATTGCAGGTTTATTTTAATACAATCAAAATTAGAATAAATATTTTTTGCTACTTTTTATTCACAATTTTATTAACATATAGTTTTAAACTCTATTATAAAATATGAAACAACCCAAAATAAAATTAAAATATGTGAAAAATTACTAAAGACAATAAAGTATGGTTATTTAAAAGTTAATTTTATACTCTAAATTATAAAATTAATAGCAAAATATTTAAATTTAATTATCATTGACATTTAAATTATATAGAAATGAATTTATTTTTCTTAAATGTTGCTTCAAAATTAGTATATATCATAAAAATATTTATTTATGTTAAAATAGATTAAAGTGTAGTGCATATTTAATTATTAAGGGATGATAATGTAATTCAAGTATATTATAAGGGATGAGAGTATAAAATTTACTTTTCAAGGGAGGAGAGTGTATATTTTAACATAAGAAATGATAGAAGTGTAAGCTTCTCTTAGGAGAGGGGAGTGTAATTTATATATGACATCAATTTGACTATTTGTTTTTAGAAATAACTTGTACACACTTACGGTACCAAATAGGATCATATTCTTTATCAGTTTTTTTAAAAAAATGTTAACAAAAAATAAAAAACTTGGACCAACTACAGAGCCAGGGGCTAGTAGTTTTCATGGACCACCATCTTAAGTTTAGGACAAACCTACCTCGTGAAAAGGACGATAGTTTGAAAACCATATGAATTGAACAAATCAGAGGCCATTAAAATTAACACTCTTATGAATATTATTATGAGTGGATGTTCATTCCCTCACATTTTTTATTTATATGATTCATTAGTGTGGGTAGATATTTATTTATTTTCAAGTAGTTTACTTGTTAGAATTTTACCTCTTAGATAAATAAAATGGGGATACATGATTCGAAGTCCGACTCATACATATTGTAATGTTCTTATTAGAGTTATTCTTACTGAGACATAATAAGTGATACTTATTACTAGTGTGGATTTTAATGTGATTGTCCATTTAAAAATATCGCAAAATTATTTTATTTATTTTTTACAAATTAGCTCTCAATTTGTTTTTTAAATCATAATAGTTGTCTGACTAAGTTTAAGAATAAACTTTTATCACTCTATTAAAAAAATAAAGGAAAATCAAATGAAGCATTTTAATTGTTTAAAATGTAACCTTTTCAGAATTTATATTTTTAGTCAAGAACCTGTTTCGAATTTTATATTACACAATCTAAGAATATCAAGAAATTTGAAATAAAAAACATGTAAAAAGTAAATATTCAGCAAGTTCAATTTTCTACGGTTTATTTTTGTAAAAAAAAACGTTTAATTTGGAACATGACCATATAGCCAAAATAAATTATGTGAAATTTATTCTTGCACATAAAAGGGCATTAAATCAAGGTCCTACCCCCTGATCTATAGCTGACAGAATTTCAGGCACAATATGATTAGCTGTATGTATCCACAGGATAGCTGTGCTGCATTGATTGTGTAATTAACATGAGTATGTTTTGTTCCGACAGAATTTTGGAGGTGTAGAATTGATTCTGCTTGAAGTTAAAATTTGTTATTTTTTATTATAAAATTGATTTTAATTCAACTAATTTTTACATAAATGCATTTAAACACAAATCATTTTTAGTCAAAATCAATTTTAATCAAAATCAATCCTTCCTGTCACATAACCAAACACGTTCTTAAGATTCAAGGAGAGCTAGCATATCAATGGATCATTGGTGTAGACTACGTGTAAATATTAGTCGCAGCATATATAAATGATAAGTTAACCATCTAATCTCCTGTAGACGTACTTGAGATATTGATAGGAGTGTTACTGAAAACAACTAGGGTCAGGTGGCCAAAATCAGTACCATTCAGTTTATTTTTAACTAATGTTATATTAAAAATTATAAAATTGGATTGATTTGTCAAAAAAGAAAAACAATTGGATTTGATTAGTATCTTATTCTACATGATGTTATTAATCACTGTAAATATTTTAACATCACACTTGATGTCATTTTATCGTATCCTAATCTAAAAGGATCAATAATAATAATTGTGTTGAGGTAGAACTTGAAAAAGTTATATGGATAAAAAATGTAAAAACTTTTTTTAAAATATTGAAAAAAATAGATTTGCAAATATAATTATAGACAAAAAGTAAGGTATATATCTAGTTATGTCCATAAATGTTAGGGGATGATAAAGCTGTGTTGGTATAACAAGTGTGTAAGAGTTTCACATTAAATTAAAAGTTAGATATTGAGTAACATATAAGTGAGACGAGTTATATATCTAATGTTTAAAGGTTTTCAGTGAAGATGTAATATCTAATTTCACTTGTATGGTTGTTCAAATACCAATGTATTGTTGATGTTTCACACCTCTTCATGACCTAACAATGATATCAAAGTTGATGGTTCAACTGACTCTTTCTACCGAATGTCTTCTCAATATTTGTCGTAAGATGTCACGTCCCGTTGATGCAGTGTCAACGACAGACGACAATGTAAGTGTATGTGAATGAAAAAACTTCCCTCGAAAGGGAACATACACATATCAATTGATGGAGTGACGTTTAAAGGGGATATTGTTGGTATATTAAGTGTCAATAAGAGTCTCACATTAAAAAAAAAAGGGTTAATTAAGTTTTTAGTCCCTATAAATATTCATAGTTTTGTTTTTAGTCCCTACAAAATAAAATCACACTTTTTAGTCCCTGTGACATTTTCCTTAAGCATTTTAAGGACCAAAAATGTTGATGGAATTTTTTTACAAGGACTAAAATACTGATGGAAAAATTTTGTAGGGACTAAAAATGCTGATGGAAAAATTTATAGGGACTAAAAATAAAATTCTGAATATTTATAGGGACTAAAAACTTAATTAACCCAAAAATAAAAGTGGATGTTAAATAACATAAAAGTGAAATGACTAATATACCTAATATATTTTGGATAAAGATGTGATATCAACTTCACTTTTGTAGTTGCTTAAAACCATGTGTTATAACCCCTCAAGACCCAACAAGATGAACATCAATTTTATTTTATATTTGAACCTATGTGTGTTTGTATATTTTGTGTTATAGTCATAGCCAACGAAAGAGAAGTGCAACACATAAAATACCATAATAAGATGAATCACATAAGATATATAGATATGTTGCGAGAACAAATAAAGAAAACTTACCATAATAAGAAGGTCTTGTAATGATATCATTGACAATCTCATATGCATTTGCCGACAAAGCCTTCAATTGTGGTAGCTCATTATTTAGCTTTGATATCATATTCTCCAACTTGGCATTAAATTGTAAAGCCACTCTATTGTATTTTTCATTGCAAGCATGGTCACCAAAAATATTTGTAGCCCTCTCTAATGGAAGACACCCAATAGGAACAAGACCAGTTATGGATAATTTCCTAGCACCAAGTGAGTGTAATTTCCTAACAAAATCCTCTGCAATATCCACTAGAAAATCTTGATATTGTGATACGGTGAAATGAAGCTGTCTTGTTGGGAAAATATAGTAGTTTTCAAGGAAATCATTTGTTCCTAAGCTTATTAGGTATAATGCCTCACTTATGATTTCATTTGCCTTCTTTTTACCAACATGGACTCTCAATTTTTCTTGGTATTCTTTGAAGAACTCTATTTCCTTCCACAGTGGGATCACATTCTGTGAAAATTTGACATCCAATGTTAATTAATTAGTTTATTATGAAAATAAAATAAGTCACCACTTTAGAAAATAAATAAACAAGCTTATATTGGTTTTTTTAAATGACGAATTAGTATTCATAGTTTTTACATTTGAAGTTGAGATCGAATCATTAACCTCTTTATCACTCTACATTTTAACTCCATATTCAACAACCAAATCATCCTTATATCCACATTTTTATTTTTTTTTTACTAAATCCTTATATCTACTTATCACCTATTGTATTTATTTAGCAACAACCATCCACAATTCAAATAAAAGAGACATCAAATTTTTTTATTATATTATATTTGAAACATAAAAATATTAACTTAGGCTAATTTTAATATGTTGGCATTGAAAATGAAATTGTCATATCACACACTTCGATGGTTAGAAATCAGCACATATATAAAGGTGGCACTGGCACTATCTGCCATACATGCATCTCCATTAGTTGTCATGAATAACGTCTTAAATTTCCTTCTTAGTTAAACAACGTTGCTTGTCCGTAGGTTTCAATGAGTGAATTCTCATCACAAATATCATAGAAAGATATTAAAAAATTGGTAGATAGACAGGTAGAGAAACATAAGGAGATAGGTGAATTGCCCAAAAAAAAGGAAATGGAGTAGATGGTCAAATTTGAGAGTGAAAGGAACTTTACAACGGAACCATATTGGATATTTTATTGAGTTTCAAAATGCAAATAATTGTGTCAAACCAAATAGGACATAATTATGAAACCAAATTTATCTTGGAAAAAAACAAAATATACTACCAATGTCCTTTTTTTTTTAATATAAAAGTCATGCTAACTTGTGCCCTTAAAACACATATTAAGGATTTCATAAACGGTAAATATTTATTACAAATATTAAATTTTCAATCTCTAGAAGAATAAATTAGTATAATTTCCTAGATAAAATTTTCACTTTAGATTTCTTAATATTGTCTTAAGGACACAAGTTAGCATTTCACTTTTTATAATTACGACATATTGTGCTTGAAAATAGGACATATTTATATCTTTTCTTATGCTTTTTTTTTTTTTTGTCAAGTAGCTTAGTAGCTAGAGCTCACACATTTAAATGTGGAGAAGTGGAGTATCCGGGGTTCGAACACCGGCCCTTGCATATAATATGCAATATCCCTACCAACTGGGGTAAGCTCACGGGGATTCTTTTCTTGTACTTTCTATAGGCTCCTTTTATTTATATTTTTAACTAATTATGTTATATATTTTCATGCAATTTGTAATAAATATTATGAGTAAAACATAAATTTTAATAAGGATAAACTTGTAAAACAATGTCAATTGACAAGTAATTTGATGTTGTTATAAAAAAAAATTCTTAGTTTTCCATTAATTTGTGAAATTTTATTTAAGACATCATGCACATAAAGTAAGGATACGATTAAATCGAAAATGGACACATTGTACCCAAAAAAAATTAGAGACAACACAACCCTACACAAATAAAGAACTTACTTTTTTTTTTGACAAAACAAATAAAGAACTTACTAGTACATCAGAAGTTGCATTATCATATCCAGTTCCAGCAGAAGCAAAGCAAACACCAGTGACAAAATCATCAATGGTATAAGCAGGATCCAAGTATGCCGGTATACTTCGCTTAACGCCGAAAGCCTCAGCAATGAAGTCTGGTGGAGTACGACCGTTACAAAACCGTCCGGTGGGGCGGCCACCTTCGAAGTCACGGCCGTAAGGTTTAAAGTTGCTCTTGAGAAGTGTAGCTATCTTATTGTTGTTTCCAGAATCCACAGAGGAATCACCAAACACAATTACTGCTGGTACATTATTTTTAGTCTTGCAAGTCACCATGATAATTTGGGCTATCAATATTAACCATGTTATGCATATGCATATGCATATAAGCCTCATGATAATAATGAAGTAATAATATTATGTTCTATTTTTATTTTAACTCTTTTGGAGAGGGCTATTCTGGCTTACATAGAAGATTTATATATGTATATATAGTAGTTGTTCAAGGTTAGATAAATGTGATTAATGCGCAAGGAAAGTTTGGTTGGAGTTTTTAATGATCAGATTGTATATATGTGGCTTTTTATCGTTTCTAGGTATGACTATATACATTTAATTTCTTGTCAATGTCTCATCTCCCTTCACCATTTTATAAGGTATGAAATGTTATGAAATATTGGTAAATTAGTTGTGAATATTCTCACTATAAGAGGACATACTTTTTACGTTGAATCTTTTCTCTCACATTCTTAAGCACTTAGCTATTAGACTGAGGTCTAATGCCAATTGAACGTGTTGAAAAACACATGAGAGTTTGAATTGGGCTTTCGCAATTTTTTCTTTTTAGAAAACTTAGTTTCATGTTACCTTTTTTTAAATGATATTTGTCTTAAAAACACCTTTCAAAAAGAAGAACGCAAGTTTTAAATAAAAGAGTTAAGGGGAAGATAACACAAGATATTAAAGTGGTTCACTATCCGATTGTATTTTGAATAAGATTTTGGATTTGATTTTGAACGATAAGTGTATGAAGTTTATGTTAGTTTGTTGCAATTGTTTTTAATTTACAGGTGAAGTTCGGGTTATCCAGTTTAATATCTTTAGAAATTAATTTATTTTGAAGTCTGGGTTATCCATAAAGTTAAACAATTTAATTTGATTCACTCACGTAGTTCAACTAGTGACTTATTGGTTGACTTAATAACCCTGCTGAGTCGATGACTAAATCAGGTTTTAATACATTGATTACTATTTGTTTCAAAAAATAAAATAATGCATTGATTACAATTATTATGTTTATTTATTTTTTTGTTTTTAATCTTTTAGATTTTAATACAAATATTAGTATTTTTATAATGACTTGTAGAAATAAGAGACTTGACCAAGTAGGAGGCTTCCTTTCTATTGGAGCCAATGGAGAGGATTTAACCCTCCAATTTGGTTATTTAAATAAAAAATAATAATAAGAGGCTTCAAAGTAATGCCCTAGTCAATATTGTAACACTTGGTGATCATTCTAATTGCGTGTTGGAAGATTCACACCACCATTCTTAACTAGTGCGAAGGTGAAATTACTACACAACAATCTTGCCAATACGACCATCCAACCTATTTCAAATAATATTGATATGAGTTCTTTTACTTAAAAAGTATTTAAAAAATTTAATTTTCATTCTTTACTTTATGACTATATATCAATTGCCAATCTTTATTCATCATATTGATGTTATTATAGATGGAATAAACTTGGATGAGGATGATGATGCTCAACACAATAATGCCAAAAACATGGATCATAGAAACGATGTTTTTTTATGGAGAAGCTTCAGGGGCAGATGTTGAGTTTTTTTTATGGAGAAATTCAAACAACCTTGACTCCTTGAAATTAAACAGATCATGTTCTTGGAGTGTTGATTTGTTATTTAGGTTTGAATTTGAGAGATTAGCGTATAAAATCAAGTTAGTTTGTTGGATTGTTTTTCATTTTATAAATATAGTGACCTAGTCACCGGTCCTATTCAATTTAATTCGGTTTATTACTCATACAAATTTAATCTACATATTTAATTATCTAATAGAATTATCCACTTTAATTTGATTCAATCGTGTAATTCAATAAATAACCCAATAGTCTAACCATTGATCCAATCCAATACTTCGGTTGAATCAATGACCAAGTCGGGTTTTATAACCTTGTTTTCTATAAATTGATAACATGGGAATGGATCCCCGGTTAATGTTGGTTCAAGAGATTAGGCATCAAGGGTTGTCAATTCCATAAGCACTATTAAGCTATAGTTGTAACAAATAGCTAACATAAAAGAGAGACATCAATCCTAATCCTAATAAATTGAAATCTACTTATTTGTAAGGGAGACGAGAAACTAGTTCCAGAAGCCATGCAAGCAAACACATCCACGTATATAATGTAACAGCCTAATATATTTATGAATTTTTGACATTTTTTTTCTTAAAAAAATAATTAGTTTTAAGATGTATTAATTCTAAACTATATATGTATGCCATTATAAATGCATTTATACAAGTGTGTACAAATATTTAATATCATTTATATTTGATAAGACTTATAAAATAAAATATTATAGAGTCTTGATAATTTTTATTTTTATTTTTATTTTTCTTCTTCTAATAAATATAAATATGACTCACAATTTATAAATTCAATTAGAGAAAAGGATAACGAAGGCAAGGACATGACGAAAATACATTTAATAAACCATCAATTTAGTTATTATACTATTATTTTCTCACTAATTTTGTCCAAGAACTATACAAATATACTAAGTAGTTCCCTTAACTATACATCAATTTACCCTTAAAAAACATATACCAATTTAGTCCTTAAAGTATATAAAAAACTTGTCAATTTAGACGCTTAACATCTTAATAGCAAAGATTAATTAAATCGACAAATTTCATATACTTTTAGAGACTAAATTAGAGAGGGCGATGGTTTATTTAATTCTTCTCTATTTATTGTTGTCATCAATAAACTTAAAAATATACACTTAAAAACATCAAAACATCTAATTTATTGTAAAAAAAAAAAAAAATCTAATTCATTTTGAAACGGGATAAAGGAAGATAATTCCTACTCAAATTTTGAATGCAACTTGAATCGAAGTTAATTAATTATTCCTAACTCTATGTCTATAAAGCACATGCATACTTTAGGGACTAGATTGTGAAATCAAACAACCAGCATTCAAGACCTACAATGAGATGCAATACACACATGTGTGTGCATACATTTTTTGACATCTCACTTTCCCCTTTAAAATTGATGTTTTGATGTGGAACGAATTGAATTAGGATTTAGGAATAGAAAATTAACATAGAAAAATATGAAAGTTATCACTTTTTTTTTTTTATACAAATTGGAGGAGGAGAAATTATTATTAATAACAATGTTATTATTAACCATTTTACAACTGTTATGGTTGAGATTTGACCTTTAAAGTTACAAAGTCAAACTTTTACCATAAAAATATACTTTTAAGATTACAAAGTTATCTTAAAGCATTATGGGAAGTGTGCCCTAGCTTGAGGCAACTCAAATCATCCAGGTTAGACAAAAACTCAACAAAGCTGAGGCTAAAAGTTTGCCAAAGTTAAGTTGAGGATGAACAATCTCTAATACAATGAAGAAGTGATTCTTCAAAGGAAGAGCAACGAGGGCAAAGTTCCGATGATTCATAAGAGACATGGTAGGGGACATAGTTGTTATAAGCTGGCCTAACAAAAAATTTGATTTTTTTTCTAGTAGACGAAGGCGCCAAATCCAAGATCAATTTCTTGACGAAGGCTCCAAATCCAAGACCAAGAGATGGTGGTGGCATTTGTCCCTTGCTGTTTCAAGAGTCAAGAAAAACCAGCTTTAGCTCTTGCAACTCTTTCAATTGCAAGTGAAATCTATTGTAATATTTCCTTATACAAATTCAATTCATTTTTTTTTTCAGATTCATTTTCCTATCTTTAATTTAGAAATAAGACAGCAGTGACAATGATGTATATATGATTATCAATCAAATACTAACTACCCGGATGCAACGTTCATTTATAAGGGGGGTACAAATTTGACAAAAAATTAAGTAAATTTTACACAAACAATTATTTGATAGGCAGTACAGTGAGCTGGTTGTGATTCATTCAATTTAGTGAGCAAGTTTGTTATATACTGCCCCTAAAATAAACATTGTTATATAAACACATATGAAACGGTTAAAAAAAATATTTTTATAAATGATATATAATTTGGATAATTTATTTTCTATTTGATTTTATAGTATCATTATTTTGTTATTTGACATTTGTGATTATTGTTGTTATACCAATTATTGCATTACTAGATGTCTAGTCTAACAATAAAGGGACCAATATTAGAGACTCATTATGATACTATAACTTCAGAAATTAATTTTAGATACCAACTGATTTGGACAAACTGTAGAGACTAGAGAGTGATTCAAGTGACTGAATTTAGATATTATCAATATTTGTTTTATTTTCTACGGTATCTTCTACGACCAACCGCGGACATCGATTTCTTTTGAGAAGTTAAAACACATTAATTTAATTGTATTCTCTTACAAATGGTGGATTTCTATATGCATGGACGATTAATATTGAATAAATTAGTTTTCAAGTTATAGTTCAATTGACAAAAATGTCAAAATTGTTAGGTCAGACGTCGTGACTGGAGTTCGAATTCCCCCCTCTACTTATACGTGAGTTTCAATAGTTATTTGTTATTTGGTCTATATATAAAAAAGAAATTATTGAATAAACTATTATTAAAAGAAGGATAGGATGCATGACCATATGGAGCTAAGACGACCATATGGAGTTAAGACTTGTGTAGTCACAAGTTTAAATTTAAAGCATTTAGGAACACTTATATAATTTTTTTTTAAAAAAAGTAAAATGAGAACACTCAATTTTTTTCTTTTTATTGAAGTGTTTAAAGCATCATTTGTGTAAACCTAAGTAATTTATATTTGTATTTACTGATTTTTCCAATTTTTGAAATTAGTTGGCCTGCAATTTGGTCTGCATTTTGTGTTGGGTTTTAAAATTTACTTGAAATATAGTTAACTCACTTGAACAAAAACAAATATAGTCCTTCAAAAAAAATATATAGTCAACATTTTTGTTTACCTTCTAGTTAGTTTTTGGCTAAATTACATATGGGGTCCTTTAAGTTTGAGGTTTGTAACAAATTCGTCTTTTAAGTTATTTTGGTCACACATAAGTCCTTTAAGTTTAAGGTTTGTAACAAATTGGTTCTTTAAGTTATTTCAGTCACACATAAGTCATTTAAGTTTGTAAACGTTTTCGATTTAGTCCTTCTATTACAAAAAAGATGATGCGGTAGAAGGACCAAATTAAAAACGTTTACAAACTTAAAAGACTTATATGTGATCAAAATAACTTAAATGACCGATCTATTACAAATCTCAAACTTAAAGGATGAATCTGTTAATTGTTTGATCAATATTTTTTTTTCTCCTTTATCTGAATTTAAACCCAAAACCTATACCATACGCATTTAATATACTCATCACAAAAAGGTTATTGATCATAATAAAATTTTGCCATAGAAAAACTATTGATAAATTTTAATTTCTGGCGGGACACCTGCAATATGTTAGTCAAAAGAGTAACTAGTGGCACCCTTCTACATGATTTGAATTCTTTTAGGATCCAATTTTTCTGCACTAAAGTGACTTTTACTAGAGCTGTAAATAATTAGTCAGTTATAATTAACGTGTAAACTAAAAATAGCCAATTTTCACATCTTAGTCCTTAACCAAATTCCTACATTATAGTCAAAATCTTATATACACATAATAATTTTTTATTATTACAAGTAATATTACCTTAAGACTAGTTCTAAAGTCTAACAAGCAAACACGTTCCTAACCATAACTTTAATTTCTCTAAAAATAGTAAACAAAACACTCTTTAAATTCTCAACATTCATTCTTCTAACAAGCTAGCATATTCTCTTAACATTAATTCACAACAAAAGTAGTAAAAAAAAGGTCGCAAATAGCAATCAATATGGCAATGAATGCAAAAACAATGATTGTGTTTGGTTTTGGAATCCTTCTTGTAACATTTTGGTGCATGAAAGTAACTGAAGCACATGATGTTGCACCTGCAGGATGTAACAGCAAACATTCAGATGCAGGTGAAGAATGCATAGGTGAAGATGATTCTCTTGGATTGTATTCTGATGTTGATGACACTTTTAGAACTGCAAAGAAACATATTAAAGCTCATATTCATGAAGGGATGGTTGGTGATCATGATGATTCTTCTCCTGATGTTGCACACAATAATGTTAATGTTTTGGGACATTGATTTGTTTGGATAATGATGTTTGAAGATTCAAGAGAAGTTTTTTCTGCAAGTGATGAGTTGGGTTTAGTTAGAATAATCAGTTGCATTTAGTTGCAAATCTTAGAGTTCCATTTTTGTTAAGTTTTTTCTTTTGTTATTGTTTTTTGTTTCCCATCTTTATTGTTATGCAGAACTCATTTTAATTTAGTTAAATTCCATTTATTTTTGCCTAAGAAGTTTATATAATCACAAAAAAATAATGTGATCATAACAAGTATGCTTAATTACATATGTTTTCCCATATAAGTATACATTTGTATACTTAGAATTTGTCACAAAAAGCATACAATTTTGTGTCTTGGGTTAATTAAGTTTTTGGTCCCTATAAATATAGTGAATTTCGTTTTTAGTCCTCATAAATTTTTTGACACATTTTGATCCTATAAAAATTTTCAGCACGTAATTTTAGTCCATGTTAAATTAAAATTTGTTTAATTATGCTTAAAATTTTAAATTTTTTAATGATTTTTTACATACTTGTTTTAAACATTATAAAACGTTCTTCCGCAGTAAGTTTGTTCAAAATTTTATTTTTAGGCCCAAATTTTCGTTAGTTTTATCTTGAATTTTTGGAGTTTAAGAAAAATTATATTTAATTCATTACATATTAAAAAATTATAATTTTTTATAAAAGAGATTATTATATTGTTCTTAACATGTCTATTAAAAATCATTTAAAATTAAAAAAGTTTAATTATAATTAAATAAATTTAAATTTATCAGGGACCAACACATACTTTTAGTCCTTGTAAAATTAAAATTTGCTTAATTGTGCTTAAACTTTTAAATTTTTAACATATTTTTTACATACTTATTTAGAACATTATACAAAGTTCCTCCGCAAAAAAGTAGCTCAAAATTTTATTATTAGGTTCAAATTTTCATTAATATAATCTTGAAAATTTGGATTTTAGAAAAATTCATATTTAATTAATTACATCTTAAAAAAACTAAAAGGTTTTATAAAAGAGTGTCTTACGATGTTATGAACATGTCTATAAAAAATCTTTAAAAAATTTAGAAGTTTAAGCATAGTTAAACAAATTTTAATCTCTCAAAAAAAAATTAAACAAATTTTAATTTAACAGGGACTAAAAACACTAACGGGAAATTTTGTAGGGACTAAAAAGTGTAATTTATTTTTATAGGGACTAAAAACGAAACTACATATATTTATAGGGACCACAAACTTAATTAACCCTAATTAATAAGACCTATCAAACATGTATCATATTCGGATAACATTTGTGTCTTTCTTATGCGAATAGTTACGTATATAGTATTTCGAGGACATATCCGAAACTATCCGATACGAATTGGTATTAGATACATTTCAGATACCAATACTCGTCCATTTTAAGGAAAATATGCATTGATTAAAGTATGATCTGCAGAAAATAATTAGTGTAGTAAGACATACTAAAAATTTTTGTTAAATTGAAAATTATTACTTCTTCTGTTGGCATAAGTTAAAGGGAACATGTATAGTACCAATCACATAAAATATTACTTTACTTATATACAATTCAGTTGGTCTGCTCATGATCTTGTGTCCTAGTTTAACTTGGCTAAGAATATTATTTATTACTTCACCTGGGTGGGGTTTGTCCCAAATAGAGCTCCATGGCGATGTTATTAGAAATTTCTAATAATCATACTATTACTTTTTTTTTGGGGAACATACTTTAACTCTTTTTACTTTTTTTTGGGGAGCATAGTTTAACTTTAGATCCAAACAAATTTGATAGAATTGGATCTGCTCACTCTCTTTTGTTTGAGGAAAATGAGATAAAGAAAAAAAAAAGTGACGTGATAAATTAATAGATTGATGAGTATTAAAAAAGTAAATGGAGTCTAAATATCAATGTTGTTTGCTCGACTCCAAGCATAAATTATTCAAACTCGGTTCATTAAATTAAGATTTTTATTCTTCTTTCAGCGCAAAACACTCGCACCCAACTGTTTTGTTCTAAAATATCCTTGTGTTAGTCAACGTGACTTAAGTCATGCACCACTGGTCTGTGCGCGAGTTAACTCACGTAGGTTGGCCGGTGGTTAGAACTCAAGAACACTCGTTTTTTGGACTTTGGTCAATGCATTTTAATTGGTTTTGCACGTTTTTTTTTAAGTTTTTCACGTTTTTTTGACTATATTTATGGTAGATATAACCTATGTTACAATCTCCCCCTATAAATACACCTCCAAACTTTCCCATTTCCTCCCACCATCGCACATTCTCACTCTCCTCCTCACTCTCTCCCCCTATGAATCTCCTTCTTTTTTTCCTTCTTTATTTTGGTGTAAAAAGAGAAAGAGGCCAATTTCGGGGATAAAATGATGAGTAGTGGCCAACTTTCTTGGGAAAAAAAGAACCAGATTGGGTAAAACTAAATGTGCAAATTTAGTTTTACCCTAGAAAGGCTGGTTTTCTTATGGATGATTTTAGTTCTACCACCAGATATTAGGTTTTCTGGTGGTTTTTATTTTTTCGCAGATTTAGTTTTACCCCATTGTAAATGTAATAAGAATATATTAATAAAATGAGATTTTATATCTATTACTTGTGTTCCTTTATTTTTGTTTTTATTTGCATTTATTTTAAGATTGTATATGAAATAAATAAATTCGAATAAAAATTGTGTATTAAAGAATTTTTTTTTTTTGAAAAAGACTAATTAAACTCAGCGTGAATTTGGATAAAAATTGCGTATTAAATAAATTCGAAAAAGACTAATTAAACTTAGCGTGAATTCGAATAAAAATTGCGTATTAAATAAATTCGAAAAAGACTAATTAAACTCGGCGTGAATTCAAATTAAAATTGCGTATTAAATAAATTCGAATAAAAGTTACATTACGTTACGTTACATAAAGCTCCTAAATATGTCTTATCATTACATTACATACATTCAGGAATGTACCTTTCAACTACAACAATTATCTTACCTCTGAATGGGGTAAATTCAAACTTGCTAAACAACAGCTCTCAAGCATTCATCCGAGAGTTTTATTGTTTCATTAAAAAGATTAAATTCTTGTTAGTTTGGTTTAGATGATGGTATTCAAGTGCCAAAAGAATGAGGTCCAGTCCTTGACACTTCAATACATTCATTTAAACCAAACTAACATGAATTTAATCTTTTGAAAGAAATAATAACACTTTCGGGTGAATGCTTGGGAACTGCCGTTTAACAAGTTTGAATTACCTCATTCAGAGGAAGACAATTGTTGTAGTTGGAAGGTGCATTCCCTACCTAATCACGATCTTCTGGCGGAAGCAAACTTTTGATGATATTTTCAGTTGATCTCAGCAACGTTACACTCATATCGATCCACTGGAACATGTTGTGCTCCCAAAACATGCTCGTCACGTTTTCGTCATTCGTTAATTCCATCCAACTGAATGATATTCTCCCCTCGTCGAGCGTTGAACGTTTATGCCGAGCGTATTCCACCATCCTTGTGTCTCCAGGGTTGACTCCTTGGTTGAATTCATTCAGTTCATCCTTAAGACCTCTTAACATTACAGCAAGGCACTGAACCTTCAACCTCTGAGGTTCTCCACTGTTGAATTGTGCATGAACGTCGATCCACCCAGCCATTGTTTCAAATCTACACAATAAGAAATTAAAAACAATCAATGAAAAACTCATTCTAACATTCCATCAAACACTTGGAGTGTAAATTATACTTAAACCCTAAAACTCATAACTACAACATAAACATAAAAACATCTAAACATTTAAGCAATATAAGTCATTTACATGTAAATATAGTCATTTCTTGCAAAAAAAAACAAAATTTAAACAAACCCTAAATCTTAAAAAATTCTCTAAAACTCAAAACTACAACATAAACATGCAAACATCTTAACAATTAAGCAACACAAGTCATTTTCATGTAAACATTGTATGATTTCTTACCAAAAAAACCAAAATTTAAACAAATCTAAATCGAAAAAAATTCTAATTTAAGAGATAAAATCTAACATATAAACATAAAAGCTTAATGGTGTTTGATTATGAAAACTAACTTTTTAATGGAGTGTTGTTTGATTTAGAGTTGAAGGAATTTTGGATTTTGGTGATTTGAGAGAGATTTGAAAATTTTTAGATGGGAATAAGGAAATGAGCTACTACCTGTGTTTAAAACAACACCCAGCGTGAGTTACGTCACGCTGCACTACTTAACTCACGTAGCGTTAATTAAGTAACGCAGACTTTAACACCTGCGTTACTTAACTAATGTATGGGTATTTTCGCCAAAACAGCTTGGTGGAAGCAAAGTGGAAGCAAAATGTATTGGGAGAAGAGCAGAAATCTTAAATTAAGAGCTAATTAAATTCTTTCATTTCGCAAAGAAAGTAAAGTAAATTAAAACAAATTGAATTCTTTCATTTCGCAAAGAAAGTAAAGTAAATTAAAACAAATTGAAACGGTTTATATTTATTAATTGGCGGGGCTAGACAAAAAACTCGGGTGAGCCACTATAGTATACAGAAAATTTAAGTTGTAATAAACACAAAATTAGCTTTTTTTTTTTGAGATTTTAGGTTCCTTCGATATAAGACTTTTATTATTTTTTGGGGTGGTTGTGGCCAACCATTGCTCATGAGAAGATCCACCTCTATATTCATTCATATAATTTAATTAAATAAAAATATTTACTCTTTAAAACTGAACTCTTCCTCTTTTAATTACTAAAATAATGAAAAAAAATTGATTGGGAAAAAAAACCAACTTTGCATGTTTTTGAGGCTACTCAATAGAAATTAGTCGCCGTCAATGAAAACTTCATATCATAATAAACAAAAAATACCGTGAAGTTTCAAAAAAAATTCCTTGAAAATGACGAGATCGTTTTCTCATCAGAAGAAGGTATGTTATTTAAAGTTTCAAGATAAAAATATCTTAAAACAAATAAAGTTTAAGCAAGTTACGATCTGAATCCGAATCAAGATTAAATAAAGGGGACATCTTTAGGTCGCTTAATAATGTACATTGATTAGTCACTTTGGAGGGATAAAACTTGTACTTTTTCCTCTTGTATCAAAAAAATTAATTACTCCACAAGTCCAAATATTCAATCAAAGTCAATTTCAAAAATTAATCAGTGAAACTTCTCATCCATAACATGGTTAGCCAACGCGCTTATCCACCACCGCAGAAATCAATGCTTTAAAACAAACGCTTAAAATGTGGCGGTCGCTTGCCGCAGCCAAATTTTGCAAAAGACAGAAACGATCTAATTTTGTATACTTTTATAATAGAATTTGTAGCATAAAAGAACTGGATAATGTTTAGTGCACAATGCCACTAAAACATGCTGTACTCAAATACTACAACCATAGTGAGTGATAACTAAGAAAATATTTGGAATGAAAAAAAGAACTATAGAATTGACAAGTTCCACTTATGATTATTGCACATTGACATGAAACATGGCAAACTTGGTGTACCTTAACACAAAGCCATAAATCGTCAAGTAGCTTAATCACACATAGGTGTTCCTGCTGGTTAGAGAATCAAGATCCATCCATCTGAATATCGGTGACATTAGGATTAGATGGATTTGTATTAAAAGGACTACTTCCAGTGACATTCTGACCTGCTCCGAATGTGAAATTGGTAGGAGCTATGTCCGAGGGTGCTCGAGAGAAAATTGAAGGAGTTGTAGTGCAGCCGAAGGCAGGAAGTGGAGCTATATCATTTGTCTTTGGGAAGCCAAAGCTAAGATGTGGCCCTGCTGCAGGTGAGAATACAACAGGCAGCTGTAGACTGCTTCCCACTGATCCAAATAGCTTTTTTTCGTACTCCTGTAGTTGCTGGTGGGCACCTGCATTAATAAAATATGGATGGATTCAGAAAGATGGAGTTTAATAATCACAGCTAAAAGCAACCAAAGCCTACTCTGATCATCACACAAATTTTAACGGGTTTGGCTCGTCTAAAGTGAGGGTAATGATAATTGACAAATCATAGATTTGCTGAAGAAATATTAATCCTTGATGTTTTTTACGACGCACTTTAAAGGAATCAAATTCTTTCAACAAGATGTTGTGTTTTACTATTACTTTCAAAATCACATTTGTATTCCATTACAGTAATATATTACTTCTATCACTAAATATAAGACTCACGAAATTCTTGTTATAGAACTAGAACCCCTTTCAAACTATTTCTTTCCTTTCCATGCGCTTAGTCAAGGAAGCCATATAGTTAGGGAATGAGGTAATACTATACTACGAATGGACAAATATGAGAATGAACTATGAATAAATATTGTACGAGTATTTTGACAATCGTTGGACACCACTGGGGAAAAACTGTCTCTAAATAAAAAAAGCTCGTCACAGTTTCTAAGCTACAGATCACGAGGCAGGGAGATTGTTTAGTTGATAGCATATCCATATTGAGGTTTACAGCTCCATAATGTATGAGCATCCTAAACTTACATGTACCAACCGCTACCACTTACCAATATTACAGTCCTTTTTTGTTGTTTGACCATTTCTCTCGCATTCTAAATTTTAGAAAGCTACAAATAAGTGTTAATTAAGGGCTGACTAATTTGATCAAGTTTCCATGCCGTAAATTTCAAATTCTCTTGAAATAAATAACTAGGCCAGTAAAAATCTGTGATCAACTAACACCGAAATCTGACAAGTTTCCTTGAGATCTGAAGCAAAACTGAAAAAAGTAAAACAAACATACCTTCAGACAATTCAACCGCAGGTCTACGTTCCTTTACCCACTGATAACTCTGTGGTAGTCTCCATCCTCTAGACTTCATCAAGTAGCCAATCACAACAGCTGGGGACCTACCAGAGATATATACATGTAACTCAGAGAACTATAATATTATACACTACCTAATATTGCCACTGCATCCCAATTTGCAAGACTGGTGTCAAATATGATAATTATTCTTTTCATGTTGTTAGCGCCATCACTAACTAATTCAATCTAATTAGTGTTAAATGACACTGCCATGCTTACAGTTATATCATATATTGGAGCAATATCTTACCTACTCTTTCCTGACATGCAATGAACCAGAACACGCTCCTTATCCCTCTCACATTGCTCTGCAAAATAATAATGCAGCGTTGGTTTTGATTTCATTATCATGTGTAAATAGAAGAAACATGTTGGACAAAAATTAGAGAAGTCAGCAATGAAATAATTAATCTAATTAGTAATTTTAATTAGCGAAGTCAGTGAAAGAACAGTGTAGAAAAGAGACACTTAGTTTCTAAATCACGAACAAGAACATCGTGAATGATAAATTACATCATTAAAGATCAATGCTAACAATTATGGATGATGATAGCCTAAAATCTGCCAAAACAATGTCTCGTATGGCTGACATTGTAGCTGAATAAAATCGAAAGCATATAAAAAAAAACAAATGAAGATACTAACTGATGTTTCAGCAGCATGTCTTATTTATCATGTTTAATAGGTATTTATAAAAATTGTAAAACAACTAGTTATAAAGGCATGTAAATTTTTAGCAGAGAAGAAGGTACATACCCAGAAACTGGTTTGCTTCCTCAAATTGGAAACTTTTGTCATCTGGGAGGCAGTGATAGGTAAATGAGTTCTTGTAGAGATTTTGACAAGAAGGGACAGTCTGCACAAACAGGAAATGCAAAGGTATATCAAAATAAACACTCAAGAAGTTTGTATGAGCAGATTCCAAGTACAACCTCAAAGGAACAAAAGAAATAAGGCGGCCATTATCATTCAAATTCCACAAAGAACAATTATGTTGAGCTCTTCAAACACGAAGTTTCTATAACATGCCCAGTGAAAAGAACACCACACCAAAACACATTATAGAATTTAACTTATTAGTTCTATTTTCTATACCACCACCCATCCAAAATAACTCTTGTCCCCCAAACAAAAACACTACAGACAGAAATTAAGTTGTAAGTTCCATTTCTTTTTTCACTCAAAATACCTAAACCAGTCCAGCCACTTCAGTATTGTCAATCACAGATCACAAAAAATAGTGGTTTGTTTAAATTTTGCTACGCCAAATTGCGATAGTGCTGTTATCGCCATTAGTTAATAATAAATTGTACTAAATAGTATATTGCGGAACAATAGCAACTGTTCAAATTCAGCTGCACAGTAAGGCCGCTATTTGACAACACTGAGTCACTTTATATTTTCAAAAGAGCAAATACAGAAACTGATTCACCAAAGATACAATATCAATCCCATTTGTCCTTGATCCTTGAATATACATTTAGTAGGCCAAATTAACCTCAAAATTTGTCATTTGTGAGAAAAATTAGTTTACAAGATCCCTAGCATTGGAGGTTTGATATGATTAATGTGGTCAAATAGCAGCCTTTTGTTGCCAAATAGTGTCTATAGCAGAATTTAATCAAACTGTATTTCGCGCATGATAGGCGATTTAATACAAAATGTTGTCAAATAGCGGCTATAGCAGAATTTGATCAAACTCTATTTTCCGCGATCCACGGTTGACAACACTAAATCTAGCAGAATTTGATCAAACTCTATTTTCCGCGATCCACGGTTGACAACACTAAATCTAAAACAATACACAACAATCCAATTGCACACACAATCCCACCGCATTAAACCAATCAAAACACCCATAATTTCATAACAAAACATCAAAAAATAAAATCACCATAAAAAGGCCATTGAATAAACACAATCTGAATTATCAATTCAACCGTTCAGAGAAATATAATACAAAAAATCAAAACAAAACACTCCTTAGTGTCGCGGAATTTAAAACAACAACCAAGCCTTATCCCACTAAGTGGGGTCGGCTATATGGATGAAGTTACGTCATAATGTTCTATTACAACCCATATTTGGATGCAACTCATTATGTAGCGGAATTTGAACAAATTAATATTTTCAAATAGCAGTTATGGCATTGTGGCATAGCAAAATTTGATCAAACCCTATTTTCCGCGATCCATAATTGACAACCTTAAATCGAAAACAATACACAACAAGCCAAATGCACAAACACAATCACACCACATTAAACCAATCAACACACACATGATTCACAACAAAACCTCAAAAAACAATCCAATCAAGTTTTCTCATCATCACAAAAAAAGCAATCATTGAATAAACAGAATTTAAATCATCAATCCAATCAATTAAAGAAACATAAATATAAAAACCATGATTCTTACATTGAGGATACGTGAAATCCCCTGAGTTTTGAGAAGCTCAGACCGTGAAGCATTATCATAGCTTCCCAAGTAAAGAAACTCCGGCAAGATCACAGAAGGAAAAGCACTAACTTGCAACGAAGTTTTCTCCGATCCAATCGGAACACTATGACCACAAATCCCACAAACTTCACCTTCTTCAACTTTGTGATAGTGCCCACATACCCCACAAGGGTTTTCCCTCTCTCTTTTCCTCATTATCAATCCAACCCAGATCAAGAAACAACGAGTTTGAATCAAATCAACGCTAAAAATCAAATCTTTTCACGATTTAAGAACGACCCAGATGAAAAAAAATTGATTTTTAGAAGATTAAAGAAAAGGGTTTTGAAGAGGATCAAGAAAGAGGTGAAATTTAATGGAGTTTGTTTTGTTGGTCTACGAGGTAGTGAGAAATAAGGTTTGTGTCGTCAATCGTCAATGAAATTATAATGATTTTTAATTGATTGATTGATTGTGATTGTAATTTATAGAGATAGAGATAGAGATGAATGAAAGAAGTTGAAAAACGGTGAAACCTAGTTTTTTGGGTTTTTTGTTATTGTGAGTAAAAAAAAGAGATTGAATATTTGATTTGAAGGGATTGAAGATTCTAGGTTATACACGTGAGAGGTGAATGAGTGGGTGAATGATCTATGGTTTTTTATAGTCCTAGATCTAGTGTTGTACTTTGTACCAAAACTAGTGTAACACTCAATGTACTTTTAAATTTGGAACAAATAAAGTTTGATATGATTTTAATATAAAGTTTAAATCAAATCTAATATAATTCTTAAGTCAAATCAATTTTGATTGTAACCAAAAAAAAAAAATTGATTAATTTTTTTTTTATTTTTGTGTTGAAATTACACATAAATACTTATGGTCTTAGAACATTATTTTGTATTAGGTCATTTTGGATGACAAAATTAATCTTCGTAAACACAATATGCATGGACTTAAAACGTTACTTTGTTATGCATACGACTCTTTGAATTCTATGTAGAGGGTCAACAACCTTTAATGCTAGGAAGTCAAAAGTTACAAACACAATGTCATAAAACATGTTGATTTTCAAAACATGTTAACACATGTTTGACAACTTTAATTAAAGCGACTATGAGGGTTGTTTGTCCCACCATAAAAGTTCATGTTGCCAATCCCACAAGTAATGAAACACTAGTCAAAGTTGACATAAGTGTCGATCTTCAATCAAGTGGGAATAAATACATGATAGAATTTTATTCATATTTTAAGTTTAATGTTCATTATGATAGAGATAGATTGTGGTCTTTATTTGAGAAAGCAAACACGTGTTAGTAGACAATAAAGTAAGGTCATCATATGGGTTTTCCTCATTTATTAGAGCATGTGCTTAGGTAATTTGGACAATGATTATTTATTTATTTACTTGGTGGAGGGAAAAACTAATGAACAAGGTCTAGCGACATACTCTCGAGAGATTAGAATCTGCTAAAAGACTAATATTAGAAGGGGATAAATTAAAAACTTGCCAAACAGAATGACCTCTCAAAGCCAAAATGCATCCACATAAGTGTTAGTTTCACGGTAAATATGTGAGATACAAATATTCCATCTGGGAAGATGAAGAGAAATGACCTCATTAGCAAAAGGCCTAAGACCGGAAGAAGTGAATCTTTTTTTAATCAAACAGGCAATGTGACTGAAATCAATTTCTAACATAATATTCTCAACTAATTTGAGCTAAAGGATAAAGATTGGAGGTCCTGGATAAACCGAGATGAAGGAGAAACAAATTAATCACTATTAACATTTGCCATTAAAAAAATCTCTAACATAATGTTTAATTTAGTTACAAATAATATCTTGAGGAATATAACCTATTTAGGTCTTTGGAAGCTATTTTTTGGAGTCTTTGAAAGCATCAGAATCTTAAGCTTTGGAAGGATGAATGAGAATTGTGTGCAAATGTTGTGGATAGAGCACACCACCTTATAGAAGATTGACAATCTGCTAATATCTCTCAAAGTGGTAACACCCAACAACATGCTCCTCTGTGCCCACAAGTAGGGAGCACGATTCCATGCAACAGTTGGTGCACATTGATAGCAACCACAACAAGGTAGAATGAAATGCAATATTGATGCTTCTTTTTCACATATTTGGAACTGTACAGGTATTAGTGTGTGTGTGTGTGATGATGGAGCTTTTGTGCCGGCCAAAACTATGAGTCTATCAACCTTATGTCCCATCTCTATATGGGGGGAACCTTTGGGGTTGTTCTATGGGCTAGAGTGGTTTAGCGACATGCATATGGATAATGTCGAGCGACATGCAGATGGATAATGTCGATTTCGTGGTGGACTCCAAAACAACAAATGATGCTTTTCACTCCAACTTGTTTGACGTTTCAGAGTTCGAACATATTACTACAGAGCGCAAAAGGCTTTTTAATTCCAAGTTTACAAACTCTCGGGTCGAATTCAATAAGCGACAAGCAAATGAAGTATCTCATGCTCTAGCAGGAGAGGCTGCATTATCAGCTAGTCACACTTTATTTTAATATTCCCCATTGTATTAACGATATTATTATAAATGAAATGATATAAACATCTTTTCTTAAAAAAACAAAAAAACCTATTTAGGTCTAAATCATTGTTTTGGACCAAATTCATCTAAATTTAGATGACATCTCTAGCGCTGGACTAATTGTAATTACATTACAGTTACAATTCACTAGTTTACAAGAAACAATGAAATTAGTAACATTCTTTTTCATAAACTGGTTACATTTTTTCTCTAGGTGCTCATTGATACACGGATAATGGTGCAACTTGTGTCGACTTTGAAAACCTATGTGTATTGTGATTTGAAGCCTTCTGTAAGTGGAACCACTTTTGCTGAAGTCTTGGACTGCAATTCTGATGCAGCTTGACGAATATCCTGCAGTTAAAGTGCTTATTTTATTCAATGATTTGTTAAAAAAGCACTTAACATCATTGCAAAATGCAAAATTAATGTGGTGCTACTAGAGGTTAATGGTTATGCCCAATGTCAATCGTGGAACGCAAAAAATAATGATTTGTTCAAATTCTGCTATGCTATGGTGTTATAATAGCAATTTGTTCAAAATAGTGCATTGCAGAACAATAACAATTTGTTCAAAATCCATTGCGCAATGGCACTATAGCGTCCCTATAGCCACTGTTTGACAACATTGGTTATGCCCCCTCCAAGAGTTTTACATCTAAATAGTATCATGCACATATGACCCACTTGAGGGATGCAAATCTATAGAACTACTGTTGAAAGAAAACTATAACAGTACCTCTATATTGTATCTTGATGAAAAATGAGTCAACAGAACTGTTTTGTTGCGAATCCACTGAGCATTTTCAATGAGCTACATAATTAAACATGTTTACAACATCAGGAAGCGTGAAATTGTCAGAGCGTGTATGAAGTTCTAGGGTTTTTATCTTGAAATGGCATGAGATCAATTCATACACAGTATGTCATAATCATAATATGGATAATCAGCTATATACTTGGTTGAACTATAATGTAAAAACTTTAGGTGGCAACAAAAAGCTGTTGATAATAAGATATAGCTTTAAATTGAATGTAGACAGTTGAGTAAAACGAGGAAGGGCGTGCATGAGAGAGGCAAAATTTCATCCCTGTGCGCCTTGATTTTGTCTACAAAGTAACCATAAAATAATGAAAGACGTCATGTTACCTCAGATATATGGGTATGACCATGTTGGCGTGCATGCTCTACTGTGGTTGAATCGTCTAGGAAAGTTGCCTGTCATAACAGTTTCGACAATCCAATCAATCAAACAATGATAGAAATAGAGAGGAATAGGGAGAAAGTAAAAAATCATGGTCATAGCATTTTAGTCAGACGACAACAACTCCAACTGTTATGCCAAGGCTCCCCATTCTTATCCCTAAATTATCAAATCATTCTAACACCATGAATATGAAAACTATAATCTCATTCGTTTTGCTACTTTTTTTTTCCTTTCCAAAGTCTACAATAACCAAGTACAAATGAAAAGGCTCAACAGAAAATTCCCACAGCAACACGTCAACTGGTATACATGAACCGCTTAAAGAACAAGTCTCCAATATGTTGCAACTTTAAGTACGCTAAACTCAGTCAATATTGTAACCATTCTATTAAAAGATTGCGTTGTACCTCGGTTATAAGAACTTTTGCTCTCAATGCATCGGCATTAAGTGGGTCAAGCATAAAATCTGATGTTGTATCCCCAGTGAAGGCTACCTCAGGAGATAATATAGTGTCTGTAATCTAGAAACAAGAGTTCATTAAAAATAAAGATAACAAATTCAAATCAGAATCGAGTTTGCGATATTACAGACCTCAACACCTGACTTTTTTAGTTTCTCAATTTGTTTCCCGTTCAGGTGACTGTACTGTTTCCTCAGCTTTTTCCTGATTGAGTAGACTATATAACCCTGCAAAACATAACCAGGTTTGCATTATGATCCATGTAACCAAGAGATCTGCCAAGCATTATGTTGTTGTCAATGTCAGAAGGCCAAAAATCCGCTGTATACCACACCCAGTCTATGGCGCCGGTATGGTGGGCATCTCTTCACAAACTGCCTATGGCGCTTTTAAATTAAAAATATCTGCCGCAGCACTCATTTGACAACATATCCATTGTCACATACATGGCTCAAAGTTTTAACATCACACATACATCCAAAGTTTTACCATTTCTCATGCATCCAAATCTCAAACGGAAAATATAGATTTTAGGAGGTCACTAACTCTCTTTATTTTTGTCATATATATTTTATAAAATTCAAAAATATATCAGATTATATAATGCAAAAAAAATTGTAAAGAGTACAGGAAAAGTATACCAAATACACAACTTAAATTTAAAAGAAAAACAAAAAACAAGCATATGTTTCATGGAAAAAACACGAGGATGAAACTGACTGAAAGTATCTAGCATCACAAGACAGTACTAAAGATGAAAACAAAATTGTAGCCCAAAACCGCTAATTTGGGACATAAACTTTGTTTGAAAATACTTTTGCAGAAGAAGGTATGTTCAAATATTGATACCTGGCTTGGTATAACATGTTGTGTTCTGAATGGTCGAACAACAAGGTCATTCCGTATTTCATATGTCTCCCCTGAAATGAAAATTGACAAATCATTTCCTCAAAGATAACCCCTGACCACCAAAGAAAGACAAATGACACATACCGACATCCAAAGCAACCAATTCACAATTTAGTTCAACTTGGCCCAATCTCTTGTGAACGTCAAGCAGTTCCTCAACATCGTCTTTGATGCAAGGAGGTACAAATACTGTGGGAGGTTTCAAATTGTACAAACCACGGCTTCCTATATACATTGGCAGCCCTCCCTAAACCATTCAAAATCATCATGAGCTTATAATCAATTTACAATCATCAGCAATTGTGCAAAGAGACAGAGAATGCTAAAATTCATAAAAAAAAAAGTAGTAGGATGTAAAAGTAAAATCACATTTACAACAAATGGAGATTAAGAAATTGAAGTTAAATTGTACAAGATCAGCTATCAATATTAAATCTTACAGCTAAAATAGGCCTATCACCTTGTTCTAGAAGAAATAGTTACTTTCTTTACCAAGCTCTATAAATAATCTATTATGAATTTGACTTTTCGATCAATAAAAATAGGGAAATCTGCTGCTATAAATTTCTTGTCGTAGCAGGATTCATGGAAGGACCATCCGTTGTGTGGGTCTATTGCAGTCCTTTCCACGGGAATTTTCATCAATAAACAACAGAGACAGTTTGGTTAAACTTCTTTGGATACACAAGAAACAACAACAACCACCAAGCCTTATTCCACTAAGTGGGGTCGGCTACATGAATCAAACGACGTTATAGTGTTCCATAAAAAACCACGTCTTTCTCCGACTCATTTATCTCTAGATCCTTCCTAATAGTTTTTCTTATAGTTTTTCTAGGTCTACCACTACCTCTAGTGATCTGACTCCCCTCCATCTGATCTACTCTCCTAACTACAAAATCCACAAGTCTTCTCTCTACATGCCCAAACCACCTAAGTCTAGTTTCTACCATCTTTTCTACTATAGGTGCTACCCCAACTCTCACTCTAATGTCGTCATTTCTAATTCTATCCTACTAGTCTCACCATACAACCAACAATAAGCTTTAAAATAATTATACAATAATTTTTTTTTTCTATAAGATTTCTTGCATAAGTTGAAGTTAGCTTCTATGTCTTAATTTCTCAAGAATCTCTATCGTCTAGATATATTTCCATAATGTGTGCTACATATAACCCACAATTCCTACCTTTACTAATCTAAGTTAAAAAATTAACTTCCACATCTTAGTGTTCTCCTCTTATTTAATCTAGTTTAAAACTAGTTTCCATGTCTAAATATTTTCACTATCATTTAAATATGTTTCGATAAGAAAGACATGTGCAACTAACCTTTTCCCCCTTAGACGAACCCAACCCAAGTCTAACATAAAATCAACTTGTCTTAATTTTTTCAGAAGCTATCTCACTTAAATATATTCAGATAGCATGTTAACAGGGTTTTAAATAGCAGTCGTGGTAACGGTTGTGATTGCCATACTTAATAAAAGGAGAACTGCAGTCAAATGCGGCCGACGAGGCATCAATAGCAGGCACATTTCACTCAGCAACATAAAAATTGTTCTATCACAGAACTTTATTTAAATAATACCCTACATGCTATATTAAACCTACTTTTCTCCTTTGCACTAATCAAAAAATAAAATACAAAGAAAAAAAACACCAATGAAACCTTTTTTGACAACAAAAATGTGGGAACTCGCAATGTGACCAAGATGAGCATCAGGTTTGTCAATTACAGATCACAAAAATAACAATTCGTTCAAACTTTGTTCAAATTTCATTACGCTACAATGCTATAGTACAACTATAGCCGCTATTTGACAGTGACAACACTTTGTGTATGTTTGGTAAGACATAAAACTGAGCTTATAGCTTATAAGCTTGTATGGTTAAAAAAACCTGTTTGGTAACTCCCATTTTTACACAACCTTATAGCTTATTTTCATGAGCTTATAACGGTTTTTGATAAGCTAATTCAACTAACTTATATATAGCTTAAAGCTTATCACTTTTTATCTCCATTTTACCCCTGCAATCTTAATTGAAAACAATAAATATTAATTAAATGCACATTTCTTTATGTCATTTCATATTTATAAGCTACTTCAACCGCTAGTTTTACCAAACACTACAAATTTAATCAGCTAGCTTATAAGTCATCTCTTATAAGCTCATCCGTGGTAAGCTAGCTTATCAGTTATTCACTATTATTTTCTATACGGAACAAAGCCTTAGTACTAAATAGCATACCACAATTCAATTTCAATAGTGATTTGTTCAAATCCTGTTACACTATATCTGCTATTAGACAACACTGAATAACATGCTATATTGCAATTAAAACAAAATTAAAAAAAAAAAATGTGGAAGGAAACTTACAATGTGATCAAGATGAGCATGAGTGATAAAAACAAAATTCTGATGAATAGCTCTAGTAGGACATCTTCCAATATCAAAAGCACATTTAAACTCAGGAATAATAATACATGTCTCATGTCCACCAATTGAAACTCCTTCAATTGAATATCCTTCCAAGTCCAAACCTTTACGTTGAACCTGTGATTTTGCAACACGGTACTGTTCTTCGTAATCGATTGCTTTGCTTATTTCGGATAAATAACCTGACCCTTTAAGGGAATTGGTGATGTGGGTTGGGAAGGAAAATTGTTGTTTTGGAGAGGGAATTGTGTGGTGAAATGGGAAAATTTGAGGGGGTTTGAAAGGGGAGTTTGTGAGAGGGATTTGCATTTGGGTAGTGAAATGGCGAAGTGGAAGAATAGCCATGGATTTGAGAGGATGAAAGAAAGGGTTTAGGGTGGGTTTTGGGAACTGTCTCAAGACAGTGATGAATGATGATGGTTGTGTTGTGTTGTGTTGTGTTGTAGGGGAAGATAAGGTTAACTCCTAGTAGTTATGTTTTGTCTTTTTAAAACAATAGTATTTTTTATTTTGAAAGAAAACAAGGTAAAACAAAATATATTTTTTTTGATTTACCCCTTCAAAAAAAAATTTGTTTTGATTTACCCCCTAATAGGCCAAACAAAAACGAAAATTTCTTGTAAAAAAAAATAAAATTTGTCTTTGTTTGGTCTATTAGGGGGTAAATCAAAACAATTTTTTTTTACAGGGGGTAAATAAAAAAACGAATTTACAGGGGGAAAACCAGAAATGACCTATGTTACCAGGGGTAAAGACCTATTAACCCTATATTTATTTGTAAAAATAAAAAAAGAATATTTTGGAAGACTCATGTTCATGGCAACCCATGGGACACGACTTTCATGGTCTCAGCTGTTTTGGTTTTGAAGGTTTGTTCAAGGTAACTTTCTTCTGTCAGACTCGCAGGGGATAAGTTTAGTACAATTAAGTTGAATATCAATTATATCAGTATCATTTGACAGTTTTTTGTTTTTAAGAAAGTGCTATTTGATAGTGTTGTAACAACAAATGTGAGTATTAAAAAGACATGTTCATCCAAATAAAGCGTGTGTACTTTACAACAAACTGAGTATTGTGATAATTGCGCAATATTTGTGCAATGGAAGCTTCCTCCTAAGAAATGGGTGAAAATCAACTATGGTGGAACTAGCAAACTAGACATGAAGAATGCTAATTGTGGGGGCTTGTTATGTGATCCTGATGGTTGATGGGTTAAGGGGCATTCATTGTATTGGTAAGTGATATGTCCAATGAAGATTGATCCGTTGCGGTGGATGTTGATCCTTCGCGGTGGTCTTCATGGCGGAGGAGACTTGTGCCTGCAAGCATGTTAGCATTATAATGCCCGAGTCAGCATGAGAATGAAGTGGATATGTACAAAATGAGGTAAAAATGAATCGTACTTTTTTCATATAAACTCAAACTTTAGTCAAGCGAGAGACCAGAGAATCATTAGTCATGCACATCCAGAGATTCATGAATTTGAAGTGGTAAATTGAAATTAAAGTTGAGCTCATTAGAATTTATGGATCAAAACCCAACTAAATCCTCACACTCACAATGATCAACCCAACGCTTTATAATATCAAGAAAAATCAAATTCATTTTAAGGTAAAGTCATTTTAGAGAAATCAAATTCTAAAACTGTTTAATGCACTTGTTTAAGTTTTTAAAGAAAGAAACCATATCCAAACCAAAGTTTTTTTAGACAACAACCACAGTCTAGTTGTTTTTTTTCTTTCAGTATCTTGAGTATTGAAACGTAAACCAAAATTTAAACCAATTCAAATTGTGCAGACTAAGTTATAATGTTCATGACTAAACCCTCCAATTGCAGGAGAATGCATGGCAGCAAGTATTTGTAATTATGCCTGTATATTATACATCTAGATCTATGGATGATGATTGCCCCATTACCTAAACAATTAACAAATAACAGAAGATTGCACAAGGAGATATATCATCTTGATTTCTTTCTTTTTTTTTGGTCAAGATATCATCTTGATTTCTATCTTCAAATATTTACAAATGCATCAAAAAACACATTTTATCTACTCAATGGAATTGTAAGAAATGCTTGTTTGATTCTGCAAACGATACATCACTACAAACTGTGACTCTTGACGATGACAAGATTATCACTGCATCTTGTAAGGTGAAACCATGAATAATGGGCAAGGGTAACCCTTTACTTAGATGTGCATTTGCATATGGCAAGAAGACTGTTTCGATAATCGTCCACATAACTGGCTGCAGTTAAAAAGAATAAAACATCCTTCATCAACGAGGCATCTTAAAATTAAAAAGTTCATTCACAATAGTCATGTTTGGATAAAAAAAATTATTTAAACGTTTATAACATAAGTAATTATCATATAACTGTTTATATATAAGCTATTTCTCTATTACAAAAGATATTATAAAATCAAACTTTTCTCTTATAAACTATAAGCTGATTCCATAAGCTATCATAAAGAGCTTATGGACATGTCATAAGATGTTTCCATGAAATCTCTCAAACAGTCTCACAAGTGTTTGTGTTAGTAGATAAACTCGAATAAGCCAATTCAAACATACCCTATGTGCGTTATAATTTAACAACTATCCACTGAAAGCATAAAGAAGTTTTACACAGAAATTCAATCATATCTCACCATATTGATACTTAAACACAGGTTTTAAGAAGTAATATTAAAACGTGAACTTATGATGATTTATGATTGGAATAATTTATTTATTTTTCATTGTTCGTACATATTATTAAACTCTGTTACATGTAACAACATAAACTTACCTGAATAAGGTACATTCGTAGATTACCAATGTTGCTCCATTTCAATGACATTCCAAAGTCACCCAATCTGATGGTACCTACGAGGTTATTTCCATTTATTTTGACCAAACCTGAAGCTTGAATCATCTGTGCAAGCAAGATGGAATATAGCAATGGTAGTTAGTGTAAAAGATCAGCAAGAAATGACAACTTATTAAAGTGTACAAAGACGGGAATAAATATATGATACAATGAATTTTACAGACTTTGCATTTTAAATAAACACATAATGTCTGGATAAAATATATTCCATGTAGAAAAACATGAAATCAAAGTAAACTTGTATAATTATGATATATTAGTAAATCCTTTGAATAACAATTAGCAGCACTAAATTCAAAAACTAAACTAAACTAAGTATGATATTTTAGTTAAACTCGGTCTTCTTGAGCTAGTGTTGTCAACCGTGGATCGCAGAAAGTAGCGGTTTGTGCTATTTCCACTATGCTGCACTGCAGCACTATGGCGCTACTATAGCCACTAATTGACAACATTTTGTACTAAATAGCATATTGTAAAAAGCAATAGCGATTTGTTTGAATTCTGCTACATTTTAACGCTATAGCTGCTGTTTGACAACACTGTCTTGAATCGAGCTTCTTGTTCCATCCACACTAGCCCATATAATTCATCATAATCAAAATTAAATTGAGGAATAGTAACATCAAAGTAATATATTCAGAGAATCAGAATGGCGAAGGAAAAAACATACCAATGAGATGCATGCAACTGGTATTACTTTATCTTCTTCTAAAACATCAATTGTTAAGTCTGCAAATATTTCAACACCTGCTTTCTGGTCTGAAATATCCACAACAGGAGGAGAAGACAAAGATATGTTCAAGTTCATTTCATGATTTGGGTATTTCCTGTACAACTGAGGAATAATAAATCTCCATCCGGCAGTGTTCAATAGAGATTGATCTGGTATTTTGTCCACAATCCCATGCATAAATTTCGCCTGAACATCGAAACAATTTCTCATTTAACACTAATACAATCCAATGGCATAGTAAAAAAAATTATGTTGAGAAAAATCATGCTTTAAACGAATGTTTTAAAATCCGAACCAGACATCAAATAGACAAAAGCTCTGGATCATGGTTCGGTTCAGTTTTTAAAATACTGTTTAAGATCATGACCACACATCAAAACTTACATCATAATACAAGGATGATGCAGAGTTGAAAACAGCCTCGTCTAAAGAGATTGCTAGCATTTTCGATGAATTTGTGCACAGAATTGGAAGTTTTGAGTTCTTGTGCCAGAGGTTAGGAATAGGTAGGGAATCATTTCTTTTTATAAATAACCCATTCGTTTCAAACCCAATCGACGACTCACTTAGCAAAACATTGTTGACAAAAGTTACATTCAATGAAGAGTGATCATCGACCGGAACCTCCTTTGGAAGACTTTTCAAATACGAGTCGAGCCTTGTAATACCTTCTTCAAGTTTCTTGGTGATAGCATTTTCTACTGCTGAGCCAATATTCCCTTCAAAAGCATCAAGAATCCTGTTAGATATGAATCAAAACTAAAAGTCAAAACACCATAAAATCGTTTTCTGCCACATAAAAGTGACACATGAAATATGAAATGGGCTAGAATATAATATGGTTATTGCTGCCATACCCTTGATAAAGCCAAGATGCACCTCCGTCCAATTTTATTGAAATATCTTTAACAGAAGAACCACAGTCCTTAAGTTTGAGATCCAAATAGCCTTCCTGGTTCTCCAATCCCAATTTAAGTTCAACTTTCATGCCTTCAACCTTTCCAAAATAAGCACTTATCAGATTTCCTTTTCATTACATTTTTATGAAGAAAATGAAGAAATATTGAAACAAAATTAATATCAACAAGAAACATGTATCGTTAATCTCAGTCATCTATAAGTTACATTATCCATATTTAGTGCAGCAATACAATTTATCATTAAATAAGTTGACATTGCTAGGCTCACATTACACATTTACCAAATCATTTTTAAATCTTCTTCACCACTGATTTAAGATCGGATGGCCCAGATCAATAAATGTGTCATACATTCACTGCTTATTACACGTCCATAAGCACTTTTCAACTTATTCCCACATGTCCATAAGCTTATGAAACCAGCTTATAGCTTATACGAAAACAGTTCGACTACTACTTATCTTTTGTTAAAAAGATAGCTTATTCGTAGGCACTTATAGTATAAGCACTTACGATTATACTATAAGCACTTAATTAAGTTATTATTCTCTCAAGGCCTAAACCACAATCATAAATAGATTACGTTTCTATTAGCAACACAATTTTTCTACAAATCTAAACACCATTTTACACATATACATACAAACCCAAAATCAATAACACAAACAAAGGATCATTTTTTTCATACCTGAACTTGAGCTGAACCTTGATCAGAAACCTTAACAGGACCAAACCAAATACTACTATACTCATAATACCAATCCAAACTCAAATTACAACTAACCCCAGAAGCTAAAATCTCAATCCCACTCTCACCAGGCTTAACATTAGAAGAATCAACATCAATTTCATGCATTGTGATATTAGAAAGCACAAAGTAAACACCACCCAACATTGGAATTCTTGTACCCTTTTCAATATTGGGTAATTGGAGTGAAACTATGGAAGAAATTGCGTTTTGAATGAGTATGTTTTTCACGAAATTAAGACCGTTTTGGGTGATTAATAGGGATATGAAAGCTTGGTTTTTGGGTTGAGATTGGGATTGTGATTGCGTGGGAATGAAGGAAGAGGTGAATAGTAAGAGAAGGAAGAAGAAAGGTTGCATTTTGGATTTGTGGGTTGTGGAAATTGAGGTTGTTGGTTCATAGGACAACAACGTTGGGGAACTGTACGAGGAAACTTGCCAAATACAAGGAACATTCGAAGATGGTGATGTAAAAAGTCCAAATTGCCCATCCTTCTCAATTTCAATTGTCACCATTTGCTTTTGCTTAGATTACAAGCCAAGGTTGAAAATTTACAGAGGATTATGATTACCATAACTAGTGCCTATGGGGTAAAAAATTTAAATAAATAAATAAATTTGTATTGAAAATAACAATTTTTTACGAGATTGACTATGTAAATTTTAAAATTCTTTTATTATGTTTGATTCTTTAACAAGTGACATTGTCATAAGGACATTTGTTATAAAACCTATGTTTAATATCACAGTGAGTTTTTCGACATCGCTTTGAGTCATCATGATTTCCTTAATGCCACACTTTGTAGATTTAATAAACTAAGATTAAGATTGTAGCTTTAACCAAACACATAGTGATTCTAACAAGATAATTTTTAGTCACGTCTCAATATTTCAGTTGCACTTAATTTTAATTAAAATTTATTGATAATATCGAAATTGTTCTTGTTCATATAACTTAACTTTACGTATCTTTTGTACATAATATGAGTTCGCCTAAGCTACATAAATTCAATTTACATACAAAGAAATGTAAACTCATTTTATGTAGGTTATGTAAAGTCGTTTAAGTTAACTTTATGTATCCATTAGGTTGTGTAATGGTTTGAATCTTTAAGGAATTTGAGGTACTTAAAGTTTCAAATGACATAAGAAGCTTTCTTTTCTCCTCTACAAGCTAAGTTTTTTTTTCTAGTTCATTAATTCTGAAGGAAATCGAAGGAATCTATAAGGAAGAAGAAATCTTGACGAAGATTGCCGAAGGATCTCATAGGATTGAAGATTTAAATGATTGAGGTGTCGAGTTCATGGATTTCAAACTTAGATCAAGTTGGAGATGATCTTGCTACAAGTATTTTAGCACGTTGTGTAAACATTCAATCAAAGTGGAAGGTCGTAGATTTTCTAAGAGTAGATGTACCTCATAGTGAGGACGATTATGGAAACCACTACAAATCCGACGTATTCTTTTCCCTTATCTTTTAAAACTCGTATAAATTTGCTTGTTTATTGATGAATTGTGATAAGTTTCGATTGAATACGTGGTGAGTGATTAATAGCTTTAATAACTAGTTTTTATTTCAAGAACATTGCATTTACAATAGTTATTCAATCAATGAACTAAGTTTTGTAATTTCAATTTGTAGTAATTTCTTGTTTAAGTTTTAGGTTTGATTTGGGAATGTTTGAGATTTGTAATTGAGTAATTGATATTTGATTATGTAACATTAAATCAATTGTGAATCTATTGTTTAAAGTTGATTTTATTGTGTACATGTGTACATTGTTTTAGTTTGGTAATCTCAGCATTATCTCTCACTTATGCAGCTAATTGTGAATACATTGTTTTTATGGCTGAAGAAAAGAAAATATATATATATATATATATATATATATATATATATATAT
>Ga0228711_1000073_pt1 | contig 74315 bp, 24 predicted proteins | sample MedpolnodulmetaG_2_FD_177996 | JGI IMG/M metagenome (GOLD analysis project Ga0228711, IMG submission 177996) | Root nodule microbial communities from Medicago polymorpha collected in Santa Monica, California, United States - brown nodules | ecosystem: Host-associated > Plants > Roots > Nodule...
TTAGAGCCATATTTTGGTTGAAAAGATTTATGAATATTATTTCCGCTGTGAGATTATTAAAAATGTTATCAGTTGATGTTTACTTTATTAATAGAAAATTTTACTCTATTATTTAAGTATTTTACGAAGTGTAGCATTCCGTATACGTTGTAATACTCTGATTTACATGTATGATTTACATTGTTGGGAATACGGGGTGTTACAACCTTGGTGAAGGCGTACTTCATCAAGAAGAGTAGACGTAGCTCTAGCGAGGTCGAGAAAGAGCGAACAACTATAAAAATATCGGTGTTAACTCTCTTCCCCATCCTCTTTACTTTTTACTATTGCATGTGATTAATTGAATAACTGTTAGGATAATTGATAGTGTTGATCTAAGTTGATTTTCAAGAAAGATAATCTAATTCATTGAATTAGGTTTCAAATAATTTTCTTATATCAATTGATTGCAAAATCTATTCAATTATTCAATTTCATATGCATTGTGTTTTCAATTGATAGTTTGATATTATTGTTCATATAAGTTTGGTTTGAAATTGTCTAAAGTTTTGTAAATTGTTTGATTGTTAATAAGATTTGTACTGTGAATCACTCAATTCTACGTTGAATCTTATTGCACATAGGTTTATCTTTTTGCTTATTGTTGTGATTGCTCGCGCACGATTCCAATAGTCGATTTCGTTAAAATCAATTTTTATTAAACTCCGGAAATTTATTTCAAAAAGCTATTCAACCCCCTTCTAGCTTGCAACCTTATTGGCCATATAGACCAACACAACCATCCACATTGAAACTCAGTTCGCCTTTGACATCCAACATGTTAATATTTTCTCAGCAATCTTGTTTTACTCTTTGTGTTATGATCTTTATTTGTTTTGAAGTAACTGAAAACTGGCTTTTCTATATGTTTTTGGTTTAGGGCTATAACGACTGCGTTGGTTTCCGCCTTAAATGGTGGTGGTTATTACAGTAACTTGGGCGGTTTTTAGGACTTAAAGTCCTTTTCATGTCTGAAAACCACCGGTGATGGGTTGTAACCTGTTAGAGGTTTAACCTGCCGCCACTATGAGTGGTGTCGCACCGCCATATGTGGTGATTTTCTCCGTATCCTTTAGTTTTTCCCTCCATACTATCACCTTTTGAAGTTTTTTCTCCGATCTGTTCCGTCTGCGAGGACGTCAGAGCCATTTTCTTCGCCATGATCCGACTGATAGGAACGAGGCCAAAATATATGATGAGACTTGGATTGGGGACGAGCTTCTAAGGGCAATGTCTGCATTTTCACCAGAGGGGTACGACGGAAATTCCTTTTGGCTCCGTGGAAGGAGCGAGGATTGGGAAGTTATCTTACCGAGTAATTCGGACCGCGTTTGCTCGCAACATAGGGAGAATAAGTTTCCCATGTACAAGGTCGTTTTTAAAGACATGGGGTTTAGACTTCCTTTCTCCAACCTTCGGAGGAGCGTGCTCTAGTGGACGGAGCTGTCCCCATCGCAGCTGCACCCGAAATCTTATCCCTTTGTGAAGGTGTTCCAGCTTGTTTGCTAGTACCTCTAGATCGCTCCCTCCAAAAATATATTTTTTACCCTCTTCACTGTACATCGAGGGATGGAGAGAGGCGAAGGATAGGGTTGGGTTTCCCTTCACCAAAACAAGAAGATGTTCAACCTCTTTGTTGGGAAAGTTAATAGCTTCAAGGAGCACTTCATCTTGGTGAGGCCGAGTGTAACACCCTAAACCCCGAATGCAATAGTTCATGCATTTAAATCAATTATTCAATGAGTTTAGATGCTACATCTTCATTATTCTCAAAACATGCATAAAATGATTTTCATAAAAACTCGCAACGGAAAACAATTATCATAAACATCTCAACAACATGAAAAATCCTCAAATACATGAGTAATAAAATCTCAACACCATATCTCAGGCTTTAAATACATAACCATGGTCTCATCAAATTAAATCCAACAATAGATAAATGACAATAAACATAAATACCCGACACCCTAATCAGAGCCTAATTAGACTTCGAGCAAAAGGGAAAAGAGGTAGCTCCATGCTAATCCTGAAGCAACTCACAAGCAATAACATAATCAATCCTGCACGCTGTCTATCTGTTCATACAAATAGGTAGGTGGTCAACCAAACAACTGTTGGAACAAAATGTGTTTCACATTACCCTTTGAGTTTTTATGATAACAAGGTATTAAAAATTGTCAATTGGATATGCTAATATTTGTTCAAGTGTGCAGGACCATAGACAAAAATTTAAGTGTCTCTAAATCAAGCATAGGTTCTAGAAGAACAAATTAAGAGCAATTGAATCTACAAAAAGGAAGCTTGTGTTGCAAGAAAACATCTGAAGAAAAGAGGCTCTGAAGATCATCAGAAGCTGACGTCATCAGAAGCACTCTTATCTGAAGCTGTCTACCAGAAGCTAACGTCATCAAAAGCTGAAGATCATCAGAAGACTGAAAGTTGAAGTTAGTTAAATGTTGTCATTCTGATTGTGCATCATTGCAGAAGGAATAGAAGCCTGGAGCAACGACTAATTCAGAGGAATTTGAAGGCATTAAATGCTTATCCATTAAAGAACGCAGAAAAGGACAATAGTACAATTGTACAACCACTATCTTCACTACTCTGTTTTGTGTCTGCAATAGTACAAGACAACATCTGTCACAACGCTGGTAATTCTCTATACAAGGAATGGATTTGAAATTGTTCCTTCCTAGGACAATAACCAAATCAAGCAACAGATCATTGGTGATTTGATCAAGCTTCAACAACGACTCTTTTATGTGCTGGCAATCAACAAAATCTATTTAACACATCTATATAAAGGAGTGAAGACTTGAAGATTTCCAAGAGACTCACAACAATTTTACAAGTGCCAAATCTCTGCTGAAATTGTTTCACATCAAAGTTCACTTAGAATTTTTTATCAACTTTCATATCTTAGAAATTCCAGAGTCTTAAGAGTCTGTATGTGATTTGTATTGTGAACACGACTGATTGTATATCAAGTGTTCAACCTCAAACAATTTTCTTTATAATTCTGTTTGAATAGAAGTCTCTTGCAATTGTGCTTGAGCATAGGACTTCTCTTGCAGTTGTGCTTGAGCATTTGGAATCTCTTGCAGTTGTGCTTGAGTTAGTTTGAAATCTCTTGCTTTTGTGCTTGAGCAGTTGTAATCAGATATTGATTTTAGTGAACTCTCCTTGGAAGTGCAAGGAGGAGTGGACTATTTCCGGATTGTGGAAGGAACCACTATAAATTGCTTTGTGTCTTTCTTCTTTCTCTATCTCTTTACTTATCCACTGCAACTAGACTCTGAACACTACTTCAGAAGCTGAACTCTATCAGGTTCTGAACAGTGAATTCAGTTTTAGGAGAAGAAAAAGAAAACACAATTCAACCCCTCCTTCTTGTGTTTTTCTCACCTTCAATTGGTATCTAGAGCCTTGGTCTGTTGTCTTAACACTTAACAGTGTAACATATAAAGATCTGAGAAAAACATGTATGGTGATAATGCTGGAAACACTTATGGAAACAAAAATGTTGTTTCTTATGATTATGGTACTACTGAGGATAAGAAATCTGACTCCAGCAAAGCTCCAAGGTTTAATGGAGATCCTGAAGAATTTTCCTGGTGGAAAGCCAATATGTACAATCACATCATGGGATTAGATAAAGAACTGTGGGATATTCTTGAAAATGGTGTTGGTGACATGGTCCTTGATGAAGAAGGAGCTACTATTGATAGAAACATCACAAGATCAAAGACATGTCTGATGTCATACCCCATTTTTTGACAATTTTAAAATTTTTACTCGTTTTTTAAAAAGCTGAGAAGTTTTGCCGTTTCAGACCAAATTTCGGCAGAGAGGTATTTTAAAATACCTCGTTTGGTTTCGAAGGGACAGTCTTAATTTTATTATTATTTTTACTTTATCTTATTTTATTTTATTATTTTTAGTTTATCTTTTTGTTTCTTTTATTTTATTTACAACTTTCTTTTTTTATTATCTCTTTTTCTTTCATTTGTCACTCACGTGACATATTGTTTCTTTTCTTTAAATTTTTTACTTGTTTTAAGTCTTGGTCCTTAAGTCTTTAGTCCAATTTCAGTCCACATGTCAGATATCCATTTGTCTAATTTCCCTCCAACTGCAAGGGTACAATGGTCCAGTTACAAAGGGACACCTCATCATCTGATGCACCTACAAAACCCTAGTTTGTACGGCTATAAACAGTAGCATTAAATTCCGACACTGTTCACCAATCAATCCCTGACCCAATAACAGCCACCCAATTCTCACACAAATAGAAAAAAAATGTTGGCAGCATCAAAAAATAGATCAACACACTTTTTTTTCAAAGTTTCTCAAGAACATTCAACCAAATCCACCAATAATAACACCAAATTTTCGTTTCCTTCTCACCTAACATTCATCATCATACCAAACCAAATTCACCAGATCCGAACATAACACCAACTCTCCATTTCGAATCTGTCAAACACGAGCCTCAAGCATATTGAACTCGGATCTAAACCGAAGCAGAGAAGAGAAAGAAGAACTCAACCAGAACCGCATATCAGTGAGCTCTTACCAGATCCAAAAGCAAGTTCGAAGTTCAACAACAACAACACCAATTCTTTTGAGCAGATCCGAAATCAAAGAAGAAATAAAGGTAGTTTTATCCGTCTCTTTGTTTGTTAGATCTAGAACAAGTTGAAAGTTTTTTTTTGAAATTCCAAGTTAAGATTCGAATAGAGTAGAAAGAGAAGGTTTGAGATCGTGAATTTTTTTTAAAAAAAAAAAGGAGTTTAGTATTCCGGCACGGCGGCGCCACTGTTGGCCACCGTGCCGGAATCTTCACGATCACCGGAGAAGATGGAATGGCGCCGGCACTGTAACACTCTAGAGTGAGAGGGAGAACAGTTTTTTTAGAGAGAGGTTAAACACTCTCAAATGAATTTTTGTGAAGTAAAAACGTTTATATACTCCACTGTTATCCCATGCTCCCTCGTTTTTAACCCTTTGATTTTAATTCCAACGACTGCTGATGATCTATCCCTTTAATCCTGTGCGTGTCCCTTACTGTGTTACATTTTGTTCCTTTTTTTTAACCTTTGAATTTAGATCCAGTGGCTAGGATAATTACTGTAAACCCACTTGATCTAGTCAAGTTCAATTGCTTTTCTGCTTTTTTACTACTCTTTTAACTAATTACACCACTGTTTTAATTCCTGCACCTATTTCCCCTTAAAAAAATTTCTCATTGATTTCAAAAACATTTTTGCTTTGTTTTAATTGTTTATTTACTGTTTTTTTTTATTATTGTTATCTTACATTTGCTTTATTATTTAGAATCATCTCATGTATATTTTAATTCTTGTCATTTATTTTACTGTCATTGATTTTTAGTGTGTATTTAGGAAATTATGTAACATAATTCATGCATTTTATTTTTCTTGTTATTTACATTTTGCTTGAGACTTTAGAATGTATCTAGGAACCATGTAATCATATAAATAAAATATGCACCGACCCCTCACACTTTGTTTTTACCGCTTTATGTCATAACCGTGATCGAGGACCAAAATGAATTAGTGACAAACTAGGATTAATTATTGGACTAAATTGACGGCCTTAAAAGTGAACAACTAGTAATTTTAGGATGAGATTTTACTTCGGATCCAATGTCCTTAGTAATTTCTCTTATGCTACGTCGAAACGCTTAGATTTTTTAGCTTATTTTTAACTTAGAAAAATCTTTTTTTCAAAAACATTCAAATATGCCAAGCACAAAAATATTTTCTTAATATACCTTGGATTTTAACCCAAGAGGATACCTTTTTTTTTTTTTTTTTTTTTTTTTTTATTTCTTAATCAAATTTTAATATGTCTTAAGCCATACTTAGACTTGGTTTCTTTTAATTAAAATCAATCGACCTCACTTCATTTTATCCTTCTATGCCTTCTCGGCTCCTTACCCTCTTAAAACCTTTTTTCTCAAACTTTAAAATCAACTTAACTCATTACTCGATTTTTAAAGGTGAACTACATCGGTTTTGATCCCATTTTTGGGTATGTAGGCAAAAGACTTTGTCTTTCCAAATCAATAAAAAATGACAAAAATATTTTTCTCCCTCCATTCTTTCACACTTAAATTTTTAGGCATTATTTAAAAGCAAGTAGTAATTTAGCACAAGATAAAGTAAAACAAGAGGTTCCTTTGGAATACCAAAGTCGTCTAGGGTGCGTAAAACCTTCCCTTTGCGAAACCAACCCCGGGATCCTTAATCTCTTATAGGGTTTTTCTCTCTTTTCCCCTTCCCAAAATAAAAGATAGATAGTTCAGAGATTTACGATTCAATGCCAATCCGATGGCTTGATATCCAAAATCACCGAGCACACTTGATATTCATGAGTGCTCTAGAGACCCGCCACGGTCTCATGCAAGCGCCCCCACTTGACACTCATATAGGTGATTCCATCTAGTGTATGCTACAACCAAACACCACCCATAAGAGATTATGGTAATCATTAAAAGCCTTTAAAACTTATCCCTCAATTTTATATTATTTAATACTTCTCATATGCATTATCATACTCCATAAGAAAGAGGCAACAACATTTTAGTGCTAACAGAACTAGCTAGTAACTTGTTTTTACCCATTGATCCTTCTTCATGGGATCTCAAATCGCAAAGGTTGGGTTCCCATTAATTACTTGTCGTTTTCTAATGGCAAAGTCTCACTTCCCTAAATTTCCTCTCAAGGGGTTTTATATACGGATCCGCTAAATTCACAAATATTGACTAAGACGTCTCTAAGTCAATTAACCTCATATATCATCAAGTTTATAAAATAAACTTGGATTACACAATAAATTAATACAAGTCGTTGTCTACTAAGCGACAACATGTTCATCAATAAGATAAATATACTTGTAGATTTATTATCATTGGATTCATATCTATTAAACATCTCAGTATTATTTTAATACAGAGGTTTATCCATTTTGTAAAAAATATATCATATATTATCAAACTAATTTCCATAATATACTTCATCAGGTATACTTAGATAAATACTAAGCGACAACATCTTCACAAAGGGGGAAAATAAATTTATGATTACTTGTATTATACATGTCTACTTAATATATATTTTTCCAGGCGACAATACCCCACATTGCATAAAGTAGGTTGATTTCTATTCAGGTGTACTTGAATGATTTTCAAGTGACAATAATATCAAAAACATCTTAAAATTTGTACAATTAACCAATTGACTCATAATGCTCAAGAGCTATTGTACGTATCCCAACAAACTTATTTGTACACAAACAAATTCATCAATTCAAATACCTTCATCGTAAAACATCATTTGTGGAAATCAAATTTAAAAATTTATACATATAGACACATAAATTTATAGGACAAAACTTAACCACATCCTTCTAATGTAAGGCTAAAAAAGAAGATAAATCTACCATTTAAATCAATAATTATGCAGCTTATTAAATTAAAGAGCGTGGATCATAAATAAATAAGGCTAAACTTATTGTCTGTAATAATAAAAAAATGGACATCTAATATCCATTGACCTTTCATAATTTAGTTTCCACATAATTTGGTCTAAAGCAAATTTAGAAGATTATCCACGTAATACATTTCATAAACTTCTCACACATATATATCATATCAATGCACTTATAAAATTTCACAAGTCACAAAACTAGTGCATGCATTGTCAACAACATATCTCAAAATATCAAATATCACATTTAAGCAAACATATTAAGCCAGAAATTGAAGAGTAGAAATAGAAAAGTCTCAACATTTACTTTTGAAATTCGTTAAATGATTGAACTACTGTAATGTCAAAAACACTCCATGCATCTCAATTTGAATTTAGGTCTCATGTCCAAAAATGAAAGGATTGACAAAAAGCAAAGTTTCATTTTCACAATAGCCATTTATTTATAAGAGTTGCATAAACAATGATGCATTCATGATATTCTATGTAGCATGTATATATTATAAGAAGGTACATAGATTAAATGATGTAGAAAAGAAAAATAAAAGAACTGTATAATCGACCTTATCAACATATATAAATATAAGCATCCATAAAATAGATTCACTCTCCACTTCACCTTCTGATACATCATCATCAGACCAAGAAACAACCAAGCTTTTATTTTGTCTTTTGAAAAACGTCGCACATTCTGTTCTTATGTGACCATAACCTTCACATTCATGACATTGAACCCTCTTTGATTGAGTGCTCTTCTCATCAGTCTTTACATTCTTTATATTTTCAGGTTGATTATCGATGTTGGACTTGATGTTCTGAACATTTGACCTGGGTCTTCTGTCAACTTGTTTCAAGATCCTCCTGAACTGTTTCCCATGTAGCACAATATTCTCTGATAAGCTATCATCATCCTCATGATTTCCTTGTGTCTCTTCAGCATCAACATTTGAAACAAATGCAATGCCTTTGCTTTTCTCGTAAGTTTTGTTATTGACATTTAATTCAAAGTTCTGAAGTGATTCTATCAGCTCATCAACCTTCAAACTTGAGATGTCCTGGGCTTCTTCAATGGCAGTTACCTTCATGTCAAATCTCTTAGGTAGAGATCTGAGAATCTTTCTAACAAGCTTTTCATCAGAAATTTTCTCTCCAAGAGAGTCAAAAGTATTAACAATATCAAGAATGTTCAAGTGATAATCATTTATGCTCTCATCTTCCATCATTATCAGATTCTCTAATTTTGTAGTAAGAAGTTGAAGTCTAGCACTTTTTACTTTAGATGTACCTTCATGAGCAGTTTTTAGAATATCTCAAGCATCCTTAGCAACAGTGCATTGTTTGATCAATCTGAACATATTTTTGTCAACCCCATTGAATAATGCATTCAATGCTTTGGAGTTACCAAGAGTTAACTCATCTTCAGCAGCAGACCACTCTTCTTCTAGTTTCAGAATAGCTGTCATGTTCCCATCTGCATCAAGAACCACAGGATGTTCCCAACCTTTCAGAACTGCCTTCCATGTCTTGCTATTTATGGATTTAAGGAAAGCACTCATATGTGATTTCCAATAGTCATAGTTGGTACCATCCAACAGAGGTGGTCTGTTCACAAATCATCCTTCCTAGTCCATAACGCTAGAAAGTGTCTTCCCTGGAACTCACCCTAAAACAGGAAGGGTGCCTGCTCTGATACTAATTGAAATTCTAGCACGTTAGTTTTAAGATGTTCTATGCGATTTTCCAACACCAGACGCACAAATACGAATGTTGAGTTTAATGTTTGAACATTGTACTTAACTAACAAAAAAAATACGTAAAAGTAAAGACAAGAAAATAAAAGGCACGGGAGAATTGTTAACCTAGTTTGGTGACAAACACACCTACTCTGGGGGCTACCAAGCCAGAGAGGAAATCCACTAGTGTAGTCCTTATTCTAAATTCTCAGCAAACTCCTCGTTCACAACTTTAGACCTAGGACCTACCTGTCTTGACTTCAACCTGGAAACTCCTAGATCTGAGATCCTATCTCACTTCCCTCTATCAATCACAACCCCTATGATTATCAGATTTCAACTCAATATGGTGAAGTTACCTTCATACAATAAACTATCTCCGTGCTTCAAAGCTTAGGAGTAGCAACAAATTACAACTCAATAAATCAGTCATAAGCTTGCATCAAGGTGATACAAGAAAGGCTCACAATTAACAAATACTAAAACTCAGTCCTTATCATGTATCAAAGCGATACAATAAAAGGCACACAATGAACAACGACTCAAAACCCTAAAAACTTTATTCTTGAATGACGGCTTGAATAATTGATTAGGTATTGAAGTCTTGAATATATACTAAAGCAACACGAGCTAAAATAGTCTTGTTGGTCTTCAGAACATTGTATATCCTTCTGCTGATCCGCATAATAAAATAGAAACAAATATAGCATCTCCTAAAAAGTAGGAATATATTTAGGAACCGCCAAACACATCCAAAGATTCACTAAAAATACTGTTTATATTTTAGGAACAAATCTTCCACTAGATCATGGACAAAAGCGCGTTACTTGGCTAACAAGAAATAAGGCGTGGATACCTTAATAAGATAAAGCGCGTGTACAACTAAGCACAAAAACAAGGCACACTGAACCGTGTCATGATGTTGGAATATATATCCAACATCGTACAAGATGCCATGATGTTGGAACAATATATCCAACATGAGTATTTGTTTTCGCAAAAATGAGGCCAATTCTACAAATACTCAACAAATAATTTCACAATATCACACAATTAAATACATATACTTCACATAATACTCAATATTCAAAATTATCACAACATATATAATTGGCAGCAATAACTGAGGTGTATATCTTACCTATCATGAAAGGGTAAAAGATGAATTAAAATAGTACAATGACTTGTAAAATAATGAGCTATAATGACGATCAAGAGACAATTAATAATAGTTTTTTTGACAAATATATAATAATTAATAATAATTAGTTTATTTTTTTTGACAAAATAATAATAATTATGTTTGGAAGAATGAGGTTGTTCACGGTATAAAGTGATCATGCAAATTTATATTTCTACAATCAAATAAGTAAACAACAATATGAGTGAAATTATCATGTTTGTTTATGCTATGTTTATTTATATTTTCATGTTCACTGTGGCAACCGAAAGTAAGTTTGTTTTTACAAAAAAATAAAAATTTCCCTACTTAATCTTATACACAATGTTTCATTGCATATTACTAACAATATATTTTTTTTAATTATTTGGCATTATAGCGGATGCTTTATGTGATTCTAGTCGAGATTGTCGTGGTTATCATTGTAAATGGCCTAAATTTCCAATGTGCGTAAGGATGTTTTGTGAATGCATCTAATAGTATAAATTAAATTCAAAGCTACTTATATGGTACTTTTAAAAGTGAATGATTGTATTTGAAATTATATTGTTCAAACTTTTATGATATATTTCACACTTCAATATTTGTTCGTCAGACCTTTAAATTTAATTGATTGACTATTATTGTATTTCAAATTATAATGTTCATACTCTTACGATATAATCCACACTTCAATATTTGGCATTTTTATTATGGAACATCATAAGATATTTTAGATTAAGCTTTTAATTATTTTCTTGGAATTTGAAGGAAAATTAGAAGTAATTTAGAGAAGATGTCAATGGTTTGAGGAACTTTTTATATGGTTTTCATTCGAGTCGTTGTAATTCAGTTTTATCCTAAATCATGCAACTCCATATGTGTTTTAAGTTTTTTTAGTGAGAAATCATGTAAATCGGCAAAACAAGACATCAAGGAAAGGATATAGGATAAGAAGATTGAAGATCAATGGTTCTTAGAAAGTTTTTGAACACAATTCAATGTGAATAAAATTCACTTATAGTTCTAAGGTATTGCAAGACAGAAGAACACTCGAAAAAGGGACAAAAGCTGCAAAATTCGCACACAGGGGGATGTCTAATGCTCCGTTGCACCTAGGGCACCTGCCCCTGCGCACGAGAAAGCATTATTTTCTCACTCATGCACCCCTACGCCTCACTCCATGCTCGTTGATCTTGTGTTGCATACAGGAGGTGCTGGTTGCTTGTTTTTCAAGTTGGTTCATAGTAACAAATGCGAAAACTCCGTTTGCTACAACAAAGAGATAATGTAGCCTATGAGGTACGACTACAACTGCGAAAACTCCATTTGCTACAACGAAGAGATAACGTAGCCTATGAGGTACGACTCATAGTAACAAAATGAAATAGTTACCGTTAACCATAACAAAGAGATAATGTGGTGTGGTCTATACGCATGTAATGCAATGTATAATTAATGACATGAATTTTAAGTCAAGAATGATGATTATGATTATGAGTATGTGTAGAATCATGATAATATTCTAGGTAGCGATCTTAGTTATCCTCGATCGCTCAGTTATGTATGATAAAGACTGTATAAACCCGAAATGGGTTGAGTGTAGAACAGATGGCGGTCCTAGGTTCCCTTTGATTGCCTACAACCTAGGATAGGTGGAACTCACTGAGACATTCTGTCTCACCCCAATCCCTTTTATTTATTTCAGATATTCAGGTTACTAGACGACAAAATGGATCGTGATGAAGAAGCAGAAGTCGCTGGCCCGTATAAAGTTCACGTCAGTGGTATTATTTTCCCCCCGCCCGTTTTTTTCTTTTCTACTCTTAACCCCTAAGTAATGGTTGGGTTTTTATATTATGTGGCCACATTTTGTTAAAACAAGATGTTGGGCTAGATGTCCTAAACATGTTAGTACGACATCTTAGCTTAAGGTGAAGTATTTTGTTTTTCAATCTTGGAAGATTTTGTTTATGTGTGAGATCACTGAAGATTTGATTGAAGATATAATTCACGTAGCCTGTACTCCAAGAGGCGTGTGGTTCTAGAAGCTGCTTTTGTCGGTTTGTGCTTTACCGTGTTATTTGTATTTAATGTCCTAAACATTTTAGGAAACATTATATATGCTTCTAGAAGATTATATCTGAAGACACTATTGGATCAGTTGTATTGTTTAGCCTGATTGATCGACAAGCCCAACATTCTCTAAAAAAAAGGCTATTTCAAATAGCTTTTCATAAAAATTATTTTTGAAAGATGTCATTTTAAAAACATATGTGATTTTTACTTTGTAAAACCTCTAATGATGAATATTTAAGTTAATGAATGTTAAAATATCATTTTTAACTTATGTCAAATAAGTTTGAAATAATTTTTATTTTTAGAAATACGAAGAAAAATCCATTTTTTTTAAATGTATAACAAACAGGCCCTAAATATCCTAGCTTATTAAGAGATCAAAATGAGTATTTTTAGGAAAATTCTAAAGCAAGCGAATTTGTATATAGCGAAATTTTCCAGATACAATGTGGCATTGTTTTATTGCACAGTTATTTGTTGATTTTCCATGTTTTTAACCATCCTCCCATGTATTCCGCTCAGGCATGAATTGTGATTGGTTAATTGTTAATTCTGGATGAGTTCGTGATGCTCCTCTCTAGATATATAACATTACTCGTATTTTTATTGCGATGAACTAATTTGGGTCCTGTCTTTGTTTTTCGTTGAAATCAAATGTTTATGTCGATAAATTTTGAATTTTGTCAAAAAAAATGTCGATAAATTTTGAATGTTTCCTAAATTTGACATATTAAACATAGTTGAACCATCCCTAAAAAAAAAAAAAATAGTTGAACCAAGGACTTTCGGAACTCGCATTCCTTTTCATTCTTTGGCAAAATCAATTAAATAGTCCAATTGTATGATAATTTACATATGTATGAAAATCTTGGTTGGCTCTAATAGCTCTTCCATCTTTTTTTTGGACATTTTTGGGGCCATGCTAGCTAACAAAAACCAAAGTAGTACTTGTGAGTAAGACGAGGCAATTAATTAAAATATTCAAGATATATGTTACCATAAAAGAAAATAAGGTTCACCTGGAACAGCCCAAATTTTAAAAAACCTAGTTTTAAAACTCTTAAGACTAGTGAAACCAAAACCCTAAAAGAGGAAAGCTAAAAATATGCATGCAAGACAAGGAAGAAGGTATGGACTTACCGGAAGTAAAGTGAGTGAAGGAAGTTTGAAAGCAGCAGTGAAGCAAGAAGGGAGACAATGAGTGTAAGAAATGAAAATTTGAAGAGACTGAATGATTTAAAAAGAGAATGACATCATGGAGTGTGAATGTGATCAAATGGCTATGAACTAGGAAGAAGTCATGATGAAGCCGTGGAGTGAGGATGATGATGATTACACGGTTCTAGAAATAATAGAAAAATTCAGAAAGTTATTTCGTTTGGTCTTTCGAAGTGAATGAAAATAAATAAAGGAAAATGATAAATGGTTTCATCTAAATATCAAGATGATTATATATAGGCATCCTTAATGTTGTATTTCACAGTAAAGGTGTCTATGGATTGTGAGACTTTACAAAGATTATGGTAATTAAAGTATTGAAAATTATGGTATACATAGTAATAGTCGAACAGGACTTATTTATCAATGTTTTAATTTAGAGTTTTGAAAAAGATTGTTTATAAGGTACTCCCATTTCTTTTTAAGTGTCACTTTTAAAGATTTTTTTTTTCTTTTTAATTGTCACTTTCAAAGTTCAATACAACTTTAAATATTGTTTTACCAATATTATTATTAGTTATTTATTTATTATAGAGAAAGAAATATATGAGATGATATATCTTTATCTTTATTATCTTTATAATACTAAATGTTAGGTAGTGTTGCCCTAACCCTAATAGTTGCCCTAATTTTTAGTTTTAAAAACAATTTATGAAAACAAACTCTTGAAGGGATTCGAATCAAGTACATGTTTGTGTTAGTTAAACATTCTATTATTGCGCCACCGATGATTATGATGTTAACTCTTTGCTTTCTAAATACATGTTTATGCTTTATCTTTATTTTAAATTAAATATTGATTATTTCTGTTTAACCCAACTTCCCTTGCCACTTAAAACATGGCTCCACTTTCTCTCCCTTAGTAAATGTTGATTGACCACTCTCCCCACATCAGGCAGTTCCAAATCCCTCCTCTTCATTGCTCCTCCTTAGTCCTCACACGCTCCTTCTCTCTCTTTTTCAGTTTCTTTTTCGTCCTCACCCCCTTCATTCTTTACATCTCAATATAATCTCCATCATTCACTCCATCTCTTTTATTTACGAGAACAAATATGATATTTCATAATCACGATCTCAATTTCAATTCTTCCCTCATCTCTCCAAAATCCTTTCATCTCCTCTTCTTTTTTGTCATGAAGATGAATGTTATTAGGGTTCAGAGTTTCAAGTTTTTTAGAATACAAGGTCATTCCAAATGATTATATAGTTTTTTTAGTTGGTTGCAAGTTTCTCTCTTCATTTTTTTTTATTATTTTTGAATTGCAAGGGTTTAGCTTAAACCATTTAAGTTATATATTTGTTACTTTTATAGGACTGTCTCTGTCTCTGTCCATTTAATCCACACAAACATATATAAATTTTCATTTAAACCTATAAAGGTATTCATGTTTTGACAGCAGTTGGGAAAGAAATAGTTATTGCTCACTTTATCAATCTGAAATTTTTTTAGCTCCGTAGAATTTCCTTGGTTGCGACATGTTAGATTAATATAGCATTCAGTCCAAAAAAATTATTGTCTAATATATTTTTTTTATCTCTAATGGCTATTGTTTGATACAGTTTGCAAGATTATTTTTTCATGTGTATATTATTTTCATGTTGAACCGTTTGTACTCCTCCACTAAGAAGAAATTTTGAATCAGTTTATGTCTATACTTTTTTTTATGTGTATATTATTTTCGTGTTTGAACAATTTATAAGACTTCAAATCTATTGTTTGCTAAAAAAAATAATTTAAATCTATTGTCTAATTATGTTCAAGTGAAATATGCTTTAAATCATTTTCCTTTGAAATCCAATTTAATATCCAGGAATATTTTATAATTAGCTATAACATAAACATTGTACTCAATGAAAATGTTCGTGGTATTGCAATTGCGGTGCATCTGTTTGAAAAGAATTATAGGTCTTAGTATTTTAACAACTTGAATCACAGAAATCTCACAAACTGCTCAGTGTATTTTTCTTCTCAACTATTTTTTTACTTCAATTTTCAGTGCCAAATGGGTCATTATTTTTCTATAAATTGAACATTAGTTTTGGTTTGTGTTCATAAATGAAATTCACACTTTACAATTTCCGGATTCTTTACCAATTTGTACGACGTAAAACTGTTAGAAATTTAGGTCTAAATAAAAACATAATTCATAAAACATGTTCAATCATTGTGAATGAACAGCGGAAGCAAACAAAATATTAAACATGGTTATGATCGAATCTACAACATGTTTAATTTACCAAGGATATTGAGAATTAGGGTATTAGGAATACCTGGATAAGCTTTCATGGCAGCCATCTCAACGATAAACAGAGAGAGGTGATTTGAAACAAACAACCGGGTTAGCGGCAACTTATTTGGTTATTCCTCAACCAGTAACTTTATGCCTCCTCGAGTTCTCTTCAGATGGGGTGAATAGAGAGTTTGTCATGTACAGTGTATTCGAGACCATAACCCTCTTTTATATTGGATAACCATTAGGATTTGCCATTATTCTGTTAATGGGTCATCCAAACATCCACTCATAGAGTTCATATCAACTAATTAAATATTTAATTAATTATCCAATTAAAAATCTAATAGCCTTATTACTTAATTTGATCACTAATCAACTAAGGCTCACAATTGATAAATAACTAATATAATTATTATTACGATATTTACCCACGTATTAATATTGGAATATAATAAAATAAAATAATAAAATATTCCAACAAAAATTACATATTTTGCTTGAGTTGAATTATCATTTATCAAGGACACTCCTTTTACTGCAATCTTAAAAGTGCATCTCCTTTTCCCTTAAACACTTAAACACAAACTTCCACTTCTTGGTGTTGAGGTGGATTTATTTGAAGTTGGAAGATGAAGAAATACCAAAACTTTGTTCATAAAAATACCCAAATCTTGTTCTGAATAATTTTGTTTTTGATGTTTTTTTAAAACGATTTAAATAAATCAATAAATAATATTAGTTTGAATAAGTCATATTTTAGAAACAGTTGGGAGAGGAAAAAAACAGCCTTGAATTTATTTGTTGTTTGGCTTTTATATGTGTTTAGTCCTTGCAAATAGGGGTCATTTAAAAAATGGTCTATGTATTCCTTAATCCAGACATTTTGCCCTTCCAAAATTTAATCATTTAAAATTTGGTCCCTCCTCCCACTTAATCACTGCCATGTCATTAGATTAGCTAACGTGGCACATTGACTCAACAAAGTTTGGTGTGAAGTTACAAAAATACCCCTAAATAATTTTTGCTGCCCTATGATGGAGGGAGGGGTAATTTTGTCACTTCACGCCAAACTTTGCTAAGTCAATGTGCCACGTCAGCTAATCTAGTGACATGACAGTGATTAAGTGGGGGGAGGGACCAAATTTTAAATGATTAAATTTTGGGAGAGCAAAATACCAAGATTAAGGAATATAGGGACCATTTTTTTAAATGACCCCTATTTACAATGATTAAACACATATAAAAGCCTTGTTGTTTCTATCATTTCCCATACTGAACCCCACCTCACAACAATAGGACTAATATCATAAAACTCAATCTCAATACACTGCATAAGATAATAAAATAGAGTAATAACAATATTCATATCTCGCACTAAAGCTAAATACATAGTTGTTGCTTATAGCCACTTATTTAAGATGATAACTCGCCATAAAAACAATCACTCACTAGTCACAAGGTATTGGTATCATGGGCATACTTTAAATGACAAACCAGATCCACTTAATTTTTCTTCAATGATCTTGGATAGTTTTTCCACCATTGAAGGAGAAAGGTCATTAATCCAATCTCCTATTTCAGCCTTTTGAAAGAAGAACGTTTTCTCAATTGTCCCTCCAAACATTCCAGATTTATTTGCCTCTAAACCTTTCATCTTTTTAAAACTACATAAATTTATAATATTTTCAATTACACCATCACTTTCCTCCTCTTGAGTGGGACAACCTAAGAACCCAGCAATCCTTTTGACATGTAAACTTACATTTTCTTTAAGATCTTCATATTTCAAGAATAAAATTTTGTTTGGTCTAGCTATGCTTTCCTGCCAGTAACCTAACATATGGTCCCAAAATGGACCAACATGAACTATCCCTTTACAATACCTTTCAAAATCTTCCTCAATAGTCCATGCAGGTAAAGAAAATCTTGATGCAATGTTGTTCAGGATATTATTTTTTATGCATGGTTTCTTGATTAGGCGCAAGTATAACTACTTGTACTTGTGTTATGATACTGTAGTTTTGATTTGAATTTTTAAGAAACCATGCTCATTGCACTTCATTAATAATAATATTGTTAATACAAGATGGAATGCGATAATTGATAGGATTAGCTAGAAATGTAGTCTCTTGTACAAGTACATGAGCAGCTGTATTTGCTTATCATCTAGTGAACTCTACAATGGAGTTTGTAAAGAAAGCGGAAAATAGAGCTTTGCAAGATGCGATGACGTACCCAAACTCGGAAATATCATCTCGACGGGAATGAAAGGCATCACATGTCTTCAAAATTAACATTGTCGAAAGACATGTCACTAAGCCATTGGAGGGCTTGAAATAAACTCATAGCCTCACCAACCGCAACGTGATGTAAACAAGGGAAACTCACCATCTTAGCTAAAACGAAAGTGCCCTCCTCATCATGGATGCATATACCGATCCCCGTATGGTAGAAATTTGACGAAAACGCCGTATCAATACATCCACCTATTAATATTTAAAAATAAAAATAAATATCTTCCTTCTTAAATTTTGTTGCGAAATCACTAGTAAATTGTTCACAATCAAAATTCTTAAAAAAAAATCATTTTCAATTAAAATCAAACCAAGACTATTAATCTTTTTTTTTTTTTTGGTTACAACTATTAATCTACTTTGCGACATTTTAGATATTTTGTTAACAATTTCAATTTTGAATGAAGGTGAGTCTTCAAAGGAGACTACGCCAAGCCGAAATGTGCCTAGCCGAAATATGCATCTCTCTCACACGTTCACGCACAAAATTAAGGTCTTAAGTTTGTTCATATATTTAACCATTTAATTTAAAGTCTCTATATTTTCCAATATTTAGCCATTTAAAGTGTCTATAGTTTAACAATTTACTTTCAATTTGATCTGTAAGTTTATTCATTTATAATCAAGTTAATCCCCATCATATTTTTCTTTTTTGAAATAATATGAGCAAAATTCAATAGAGTCAAACCATTTAAAAATATTCATAAATCAGAAATCTATTTGAAAATGTCTTATAAAATAAGCGACTAATTTAATGGTTTAATCATCGTTTTTGTGTTTGTCATTCATAAGGTATTATTTACAATTTCTTCAACTTTTAATGTTCTTTCTAGAGGTGGAACGATGATGAGAGAGCTGTGTGGGAATGTTATATTTTTCTAATGATTAATATGAGCAAAATTTGATAGAGTGAATAAACTTTTTTAAAATATTCATAAATCAAAAGAAAAATTTAGAATGTCTTATAAAATCAGGGATTAATTCAATGGTTTAATCATCATTTTGTGTGTTTTTCATCCTTAAAGTATTATTTATAATTTCCTCAACTTTTAATGTTCTTTCCAAAGGTTCCCTCAAAAAAAAAAAAAAGTTCTTTCCAAAGATGTGGAACGATGATTGCTGTGTGGGAATGTTTTTTCAATTTAGATTAATTGAAGCCAATTTAATTAGTCTCAATTCTTCTAGTTGCGTGATTTTGTCAAATTATGATTGCGTGATACGATCTTGTTTCATGATTCTTTACGGGCTAAATCAGCATCTGACAATTAAGTGATAAAATTCAAGTGGAAAATAAACTTTCATTAGATGATAAATTGTTTGAAATGACCCAATTTTGATTTATAATGGAATAGTTTTTTGTCACAATTTATTTACATCTTATCGAACTCTAAATTACCAGTATTTTTGTCTATTAGAATCAAAAGTTGAACAAAAATAGCAAACTAGTCCTGATTCTTTCACAATTTACACCATTTGTAAACATTATTTTTTGATTTTGATTGTCTTTTTGAGTATTGGTTCATTTCTAGTTATCGTAAATGCAAAGAGTATATTGAATTGAGTATTTGTCCCATATTATGTGACACAGTTGACTTTGTCGCGTATGTCAATGTATAATTTTGATCTTAAATATCTTTAATAGTCTATTAAAAAAAATCATGAAAATTTGATATGATATTTTAAAAATATTCGTTAAGACAAATTGAACATGTAATATGCTATATTTTGTCTTTATATACCATTTTGTCTTTATATACCTCTATTATATACGAATGTCTTCCTAAAAAACAATAATACATGTGACATCTTCATATTCCACATTTCATTTAATGCTTTTTTTTTTGTCAACCAATCAAAATGAATTTTGACTCATTTAGTTTTATGGCTTAAAAGCACTTTTGACCCCTAACTTTGTCATAATTGCAATTTTGATCTCCAATTATAAAAAATCACTTTCCAGGCCCCAAAATCCCCTTTTGCAACCTTTAAGTGTAACGTCTCCTTTAATTTACCATAAAATAAATAAATAAAATGTTCATTTTTGAGAAAAATTTGACATAATCTCTTTTGAAAATTCATGATTTGTATGTCGAACAAGTTGTACGTAATGACAATTTAAAATTTTATTAATAAGAACTAAATAAAACGTTTTACTGGTCTTACAAGATATTGCCAGTCATGGAAATAAGATGAATAAGTACAACTTTCATATGAAAATTTAATAAGCATGTAAAACTTTCAAAAAAAATGAGATATTACATATTAGTACACACATATTTCAAATCCACTAGAAAATGAAAGTGCCCATAAACATAAAAATAATCAAATACAACTCAACAATTAAGGTAATGACACATCGTGTGGGTTAAACATATTAGTCTTCAATTGCCTCCGGTAAGGGTTCATTTGATGGTCAGGATAGGGAGACAAGATATGATACATTAATTATATCCTGCTTAAATCTTATGTTTGATGCACTAAAGAGATAGGATAAAATAAACCATTTTCCTATTCTATCCTGTTTTTCCTTTGTAATTTCTATCCTGAGTATAGATTCGGTTAGAAATTATCCTGATGGGATTAGAAGATCATTCTTTATTTATTGTCTTGATATTCTGCCATTTTTAAAATATCTTCATTTTTAAAATAATGATAGCATGTATTTTCTATTATAATTAATAACATGCCATTTTTACAATATTTAATTAATGATGAGAGCAATTTTATCATTTAATTATAATGATATCGTGTTTGTTATCATGTGCGCATCAAACACATGATATGATTAATGTTTATCATGTCCTTATCATTTCTTATCTCTATCCAGCTTTATATCATATCTTGCCTCTGTCCTATCGTGACCATCAAACGGGCCCTAAAACTCACCCACTTGGCTAAATTCGTGTGGGCCACTATCAACACAAACAAATAAAACAAACAAATGAAGAGAAATATGAAGGTAAGATATTATATCGGTAAAAGTAGAAAGAGGCCACACAAAAAACAATAATATCTTCTTAAGATGTAGAGGCCGTTTATGGTGGTGCGATGAGCGGCTTGAGCCCTCTGCACCACCTACCTCCAGATCTTCCGATGGTTCTAAACGGCGGTTTTGGCGGTGGTTCCGGCAGTCGACCTCTTGTGGATTAGTGAATTGTGTTACGGCTCTGTTTTTCTGATCCTTCAACATTGATGTTTTGAGTTTGTCTTTTTGGTATTCGGTGGTTGATACCAGATATGTTTTCTCTCTTGACGGTGGATGGAGGTTTCGTTTGCTCGCAACGTAGGTAGTGATGGGTCGGTCACAAAAGTTGTGATGCATATTATATGTTATGGTTTTGATGGATTTTTGGTTGTGTTGGTTTTTGGTACTACGTGGTGGTTTCCATGACCAAATTGAAGTCTCTTGCTTGTAAAGCTTAAGCATCATAAGTCTCTTGGTGAAACCTTGAGCACCAGAAGTCTCATTCAGTTGTTATTGAGCATTTGAAGTCTCTTGCCTGTGTGCTTGAGCAATAGAAGTCTCTTAGAGTTGTCGTTGATCAAGAGAACTCTTTTGGTAGTGCCCTTGAGCTTTGGTAGTCTTTTTGAAGTTTGAAGAGTCCTTGAGCAATTGTAATCTAGAGAGAATATAGTGAAATCCCTTGAAAGTGCAAGACGACTGGACTACTCATGTGTTATGGGAGAAACGAGTATAAATTGTTTGTGTTTTCTCTCTCTCTCTCTCTCTATATATATATATATATATATATATATATATATATATATATATCTTTTATCTTTGTGTTCTATTATTCTGCTGCGCTCAAACTCTGTGTCAGACTCTGAATCCCTTAGAATTTGTCCAGTTCAAACACGAAAAAAAAAGCAAAAAAAACTAACACAATTCAACCTCCTATTTTCTCACCTAATTCACACGAGAGGATAATTGAATGTAAATGATAATAATAATAATAATAATAATAATAATAATAATAATAATAATAATAATAATAATCTATATCTATCTATATCCATATTATATATAAAGAAAACTACCACTTTCAACTCTTTTGGGCTGACTTTTTCTCTTTCCAAAAATTCCCCTAATTTTTAATACAAATAACACATGTAACAAATAGATAAGAATGAATTTAAATATTAAAAAAATATAACAAACATGATATGTGTGTGTGTGTGTGTATTTGTCCAATTTTTATTCCTTTATCATTTAAAAAGTGTAACAAATTAGATGAGTATATTTATACTTACTTTTTTATTATCCTAATTATACTCTTAATTAATTTTTTTTCTATAATAAAGATTGTTGTTGGTGACATTAAAAAAACATAAGATATTAAATTATATATATTTTTTATATTATTGGTGTCATTAAAATAATTAATCATGGTTAGTTTATTTGTTATAATTTGAAAGAAAAAATCATTTATATTTTTAATTTTAATCAAAATCAAAATTTCATAAAAAGAAAATACTGTTCATAATTTTCAAACGCACGCACAATAAAAAGAGCAGAAAGACGGGCAAGTGAGTGCTTGTCTTTTCGCTAGTTATATATAAAGAAAATAACCTCTTTCAGCTCTTTTAGCTGGTTTTTTCTCTTTCCAAAAATGCCTTCAATTTTCAATACAAATAACACATGTAACGAATAGATAAGACCAATTTTCAATATTAAAAAAAAACGTAACAAACATGGTATATATATATATATATATATATATATATATATATATATATATATATATATGGTTTTTTTCCTTTATCATTTAAAAAGTGTAACAAACTAGAGGAGTATTTTTATGGACAAAACTTAGGTACAATTCCATAGGTGCTTTTCGTATGGTTCTTAACTAAAAATACAACTTTTTTGGAGATAACAAACTTTGAGATAATTATGGATTTAAGGAAATCATGGTGAATTTAGTTAAGAACCATACCAAAAACACCAAAAGAATTATATCTAAGTTTTGTCCTATTTTTATACTTACTTTTTCATTATCCTAATTATACACTTAAACAACTTTTTCTATTATAAAGATTGTTGTTGGTGTCATTAAAAAAAAGGATTTAGATTAGAATTTTTTGTTATATTGTTGATGTCATTGAAATAGATAATCATGGTTGGTTTGCTTTTTTATAACTTGAAAGCAACAAACATTTATATTCTTTGTTTTAATCAAAATCAAAATGTCATATAAAAAAACACCATTCATAATTTTCAAATATTAATGCAATAAAAAGAGTGGAAAGATAGGCACGTGAGTGCCCGTTTTTTCGCTAGTAATAATAAAGAAAATAACCTTTTTTTTTTTTTTTTTGCTGGCTTTTTCTCCTTCCAAAATTACCCTCAACTTCTTTTTTTGTTGTTGGTGATCGAGGTTTGAACCCCGGACCTCACATATAATATGCATTGTACATACCAGCTAAGCTAAGCTCACGAGGACAATTACCCTCAACTTTCAATACAAATAACACATATAAGAAATAGATAAGAGTAAATTCAAATATTAAGACAAAATGTAACAAATTGTATATGTCAAGTTTTTTTCCTTATCATTTAAAAAAAGATAATGAATGAGAGTGAATTCAAATATTAAAAAATATAATAAATTAAACACCGATTCCTTGTAAATACGTTTGAGTGGTTACCCCTTTTTGCACGCTTTGTGCGGGGATAACTGCTTTTGTTCTTATATATACCATTTTTGTTTGTTAAAAAAAAAACAAATTAAACAATTATTTTTTTTCTTACCACATAAAATATATCATGTAACAAACATGATATGCGTATATCTCCATTTTTTTATACCTTTATCCTTAAATAAAAGTGTAACAAATTAGATCAAGTATATGTCACTACAAATATAATCAATAAGAAAATAATCTTATTTTATTTTTATTTTATATACAAACAAACCAAAATACGCCGCGTTGAAAGATAATTTCGTTATATGCTTTGAAAATAATTTGTAGATAAATTGATGTATGAATAATTTCCATTAATATTTAAAAAAAAAAATAGTAATCAAAATTATACAAACAAACATAATAAAATATACACACACGTTTTCGGTAGTAGTAATAATAATAATAATATTAACAACAACAACAGCAGCAGGATGTTACATTAAGCCATCCTTAGTCAACGCCAATATGGCTCCTCACTTCACTTAAGTGAGTTGGACGCCACGTGGCCTCTTGGGTTATTTTTTAATTTAAAAGGAAAAGGCACATGTGTATATTCCAATTAAAAAAAACAAAAAAGAAAATAGAATTGGAATGACACGTGAGTGTTGGTAACGTTCAGATCTTAGGGTTTTAATACCCCAAAACCACAATTCCATTGCCTTCATCTTCTCCCAAATCACCCCTTCATCCTTCCTTCATTCTTCATCTTCTCTTTCCTCCTCTATCTGTTTCCATAAGAAAACGAAATTGGAAAGGGATTATTCTTCTTCATCAGTAAGTGGATCTGCATTGAAATGCAGAACAAGGTTGGCATGTCATTGTGGTTTTGAATCTCCATTTGATTTGGACTGATGAGAACCCAAGTAGGAGATTATATGGACGTGCGAGGTATTTTCAGATGGTATGACCCTGAAGTACTTGTGTGACAAAAGGAAATCATTTGAGCTTTGTTGAAGAAGAATGATGAATTTAAGAACATAGAAAGAAGTCTTGCAATTCCCATAATTGTATTAGGGGTTAAGTTGTTGATCTTTGTGTTTGTAATTTGTGTTAAGATGGTTTGATGTATCGTACCTACATAATAAGTTGTGTGTAATCAACTTCTTGTGTTAGTGTTATCTAGTTTAGTATGTAATCTACTTTGTCTATGATCTACAATATGTAATTAATAGTTGGCAAATTAGTAATGGATTAATGTGTTTTGTTTTAAATTTGTCATTCAAAGAAATGACATTAGTATTACAAGCATAATTTTATAGCATAATATGAGATCAACTTGTACTTAACCAAGCGTAATTTTATAGCATAATATAAGTCACCAAAGTGTGCTTAACATTACAAAATAAGTCACCAAAACAGAATACTACACCATATATCACCAAAGTGTATTTAACCATGCAAGCATAATACTACAGCAAAAGAAGGCATGAAATTGTACAAAAGATGGAACATATGTCTCCTACAACAATCTTCCATAGAAAACGCAAACTTCCAATATTTATATAGCAACCTGATGTTCTCTTCAATTCTAAAAGTGTATTTACATTCTTCCCTAAAACCAGCAACACATAAATCATAAAATAAGTTGCAAAATTGGATCTCCTTCCAAATATTTATCAATTAATTTGATGGTTTAGAGAAAGACGTTCATCCACCATTCTGCAAATTATTAGAGTACCATTAGAGAAAATGGCATAATTGATGTTGAAACATTTTATGGTTGAATGGAATTATTTCAACAAAAAAGTGACTGATGAAACACCCAAGTTTAAGCAACAATTGTGAGAGATGCAATTTACACACAAAGTTGTATGTCTTTTTTAAATGAATTTACCTTGGACAATGTTGTGGGTCAGTAATGGTGTGTTTGTGTTTATTCTACTGTTCCTATCAGTGAAGTGGGAGAGATAACCGTTATTTTTCCTTTTTAATTTTTATATTTTGTTTATATGATGACATGTCTTGTTCTGGTTGGTTGCGTGTAAACATGATGTGTTAGGTGAGAGTTCACCTAAGAATTTCTCACCATTTGAGGTCCAATTGTCATCCCTACAACTGGCTGAGCATTATTGGTTATAAAAGGCTGTCCATTTGAGGTTGAAGCAGCCTGATCATTGGTTTTTGCAAAAGGATTCTTTTTGGTTTTCTGTGCAATAGGTTGTCTAACCTTTGGATTGGCCTGTACAAGCATTTACAAAACAAAATGAGACTACGATCAGATTATCAAAACACCTTAGAAAACTCATGACTATTTTCAAAATGTTAACATTAATGTAGTGTTTCTATTACTTTTTTTTATGTTATATGAAAATTTGGGAGAGTAAAAGAGATGACAATAAACTGGTTTTCAATATTTATGGCATAAAAGAGCAGAATAAAATATTTTTCTATATTTATGGCATAATACATTGCTTTTTCTTATTATTTAATAGCAAATTAACCATGAAATCCACTAAATTAGAGATATTAAGAGTCTAACCAACGACATTTTAAACAATTTGGTGGTGTTTAGTTTTATTAGTGATATTAAGAGTCTAACCAATGACATTTTAACCGATTTGGTGGAGTTTAGTTTTAAGTAGCTAATAGAAGTTTAAGTTTTTATGAATTGTAAATCTTGAAAAGATCGTAAGATGAAAGTCGATAAACTTGAATGGGGTTGCATCACTTCAAAACATTCATGTTTTTTTAATTTATTTAATATTTTTTGGATAAATAAAAAAATAGTGTTTATAAGAAATTTTGTGGCATTTTTATAATGTTTCAAAAAATGAAAATAAATAAGGGCTGACCTGTTTAGCCTGTAAAGTGTCAGGATCAAGTAGTGATTTTAGAGCCCATATTTAAATAGAGCTTTTTGTCCTGATCCGATAAAGACCAAAACTTGTTAGGGCCAGCTTGAAACATCCTGATAACCCGTTTTGAAACTTCTACCATTTTCCAACATAAAACCTAGGGTTCCAACCCTTTCATATATATCCGCCCTCCCAACTCTCTCTTCACTTCACTTCTACCGCTGCAACTCAACTCCATCAAATCCAATGGTATGCTTCCCTCTTCCTCCTTCATTCAATATTTTATTTATTTATTTAATTTAACAGTTGTTAGAATGAACTTAAATGAATTGTTTACTTAATAATAACTGTGTTGGTGATGAAGGAAAAGTGCAATGAATTTTTAAAACTGCTGAATGATTTCAAGGCTATAAGAATTGGTATAGGAGGTGACACAACATAATTGGAAGATCTGTATAAACAATTTACAGATTTTAAATTTAGATTGTCATTAAACAAATTGTCATTTAACTCCTTGATGTTAGGATATCAAATCACTAATCATAAATCATTTTAAACAGTTTACAAATTATTCCACGATGTACCACCTTTTATTTTTGAAGGACAATGTACCACGCTAAACAAATTATACATGATTAGTGATTTGATATCCTTGCATCAAGGAGTTGAATGACAATCTCAATTGAAAATCTGTAAACTGTTTATACAGATCTTCCAATTTTGTTGTGTCACCTTCTGTACCAATTCTTATAGCCTTGAAATCATTCAGTAGATTTTAAAATTCATTGCACTTTTCCTTAATCACCAACACAATTATTATTAAATAAACAATTCATTTAAGTTAATTGTAACAACAGTTAAAATAAATAAATAAAAAGAAGAGTGAATGATGGAGGAAGAGAGAATCATACAATCAGATTTAATGGAGTTGAGTTGCAGCGGCAGACATGAAGTGAAGAGAGAGAGCTGGGCGGCTATATATAAAAGGGTTGGAACCCTAGTTTTTTTGTTGGAAAATGGTAGAAGTTTCAAAACGGGTTATCAGGCTGTTTCGGGCTGGCCCTAACGAGTTTTGGTCTTTATCGCATCAGGCCAAAAAGCTCTATTTAAATATGGGCTTTAAAATTACTACCTGATCCTCACTCTTTACGTGCTAAACGGTCTAGCCCTTATTTATTTTCATTTTTTTAAACATTATTAAAGTGTTGTTTTTTTATTTATCATAAAAATATAATAAATAAAAAAGCAAAAGAGAAAATAAAAATAAAAAAACATGAATGTTTTGAAGTGACGCAACCCCATTCAAGTTCATCGACTTTCATCTTATGATCTTTTCAAGATTTACAATTCATAAAAACTTGAACTTCTTTCTATTACTAGACTATTACTAGTTACTAGTCTAATAAAACTAAACTCCACCTTGCTCAAAAAAAAAAAAAAAACTAAACTCCACCACATCGTTTAAAATGTCATTGGTTAGACTCTTAATATCACTAATAAAACAAATCACCACCAAATCGTTTAAAATGTCATTGGTTGGACTCTTAATATCACTAGTTTAGTGGATTTCATGGCTAATTTGCTATTAAATAATAAGAAAAAACAATGTATTATGCCATAATTATGGTAAAATAGTTTATTCAGCTCTCTTGATCCCAAAAATATTGAAAAATAATTTATTGTCATCTCTTTTACTCTCCCTAATTTTCATATAAAATAAAATAAAAATTAACATAAACACCTCATTAATGTTGACATTTTGAAAATAGTCATGAGTTTTCTAGGGCATTTTGATAATCTGATTGTGGATTTACAAAAAGAGACCACAATCAGATTATTTCATTAACATAAATATGAAATAACTAATTGTTTAACCTTTGGATTGTTTAACCTTTCTATTCTTCCTGAAACATACCAATTATAGGGTGTTTTCATGTAATTCAAAAAGAAATCATACAAATTGACAAAGCAAGATATCTGAAGACTTGTGAAGACTTTGGGAAGATAAAGAATGAAGATTCAAGAGGCCTCATAAGACATTACAGAGGGAGGAATTCTGTTCCCAGGTCCCAAGACATCTTATATGGAGCAAACATCCAAAAGGACGAAGAAACATATTTAGGCACGTGACAACACTCACAAGCGCCCCCGAGCCTGCATTTTCTGCACACTCATGTTCCCCGAGTATAGCCTCTGCGCCCGGAGCATGAAGAAATTCGGGCCAGAACTAAATTTTGCTACTTTTAAGTGGAAAAAGCTCGATTTTTTAGTCTAACATTAGGCGGAAACTTTCCCTATAGATACGAAGCCTTACATTTATAATTTCTCATTCAGAACGAAGCAGTTCAAGAGGAAGGAAAACACTAGGAGCTTCAAGGGAGGAGTTCTCTCTCCTCACCTCGAGTCTCTAGGGTATGTTTTATTTCTTTTGTAATTTGTCTTTAGTATTGGTGAATAATAAAAAAGCACTGGTACTACGGATTCGGTCATTATGGAAACATGTGAGTTCATGACTTAAATCAGCCCAGTAAGTTCATTCTTCTTTCACCTTGGTAAGTTATGGAGATAAGGTTTCCCGTTTGTAAAACTTCAAAGAGGAAGAGTGTGCTAATGTCCTTGTAAGATTCAATAAGTGAGGGAACCTTTAAGACACTGTGAATTTAGGAAACCTAATATCCGCCATTGTTTCAAATACCTATGAGAAAGTAAGAATCTACACGTAACCCTCCGAGCGTAAGTGTATCTCTCTATAGGACTGACAACCCTAAACACTGAAACCCTAGGAACTCTGGTGTAATGGTTGCAACTGACAGCTGAAGGGAAATGAACCCATACCTCTAAGAGAGTAAGACCCCACACGTACCTACCTGTGTAATTAGCAGGTGCAACTTGACAGCTGGTAGGTAGTAAAACCCCACGAATTCATCACTTAGATAAAAAATGCTAAAAGTTAAATAAGACTTGAATGTTTAGTAATTCCAACAAGTGAATAGAAGGGATTCAAATAATCATAACCACCGCTAACATTCTGCAATAAAAATAGTTAAACTTTGCTCTGTTGCAAATAGATTAAAATTGCAAAACCACTAAACTCTTATATCTTTTATTTTTATTGTTCCTAAATAAGTAACGCAAATTGCCTAATTGGAACGAAAATCCCTATGGATACGATACTCTACTTACTCTTTATTACTTGACAAACGATTTGGTACACTTGCCTAAATCTGATCATCAAGTTTTTGGCGCCGTTGCCGGGGTTTTTGATATTTTCGACTAAGCAATTTAAATTACTTATTCAGATTTTTCATTTACTTTTCTATCATTTAGTTTTTCGCTTTTTATTTTTCTATCATTTATTTTTCTGATTTAAATATTCCAAAAAAAAAACCCTAAAAAAATTAAGTCCTTATTGAGTCGTTATTAGGGGTCTAGTATAATTATTATTAGTTAGTTTATTTTTCTTTAGTTGTTACTAACGGTAATATTTTTCTTTTTAGCATTATGATGGACGAAATTGGCAAGTGCACCAAATCACAACAAGTAGTAAAGTAGTAAGATTATTGTTCTCCAGCAGGATTGTCGTTCAACTTAATAATTAGTAAAACTTATTTCAAAAGTGATAAGTAAATAAGAGTGAATAGAATTTTAGGGTTTCCTTGAATCCCCCTTTCCAATGCAAGATTAAGTTTTTGTGATTCATATGATTAATGGAGATTAGGGTTTCCTTGAATCCCCCTTCGTTTCTATTGGAATTATCTCTTAAGAAATCAAACAACTTATGCGGTGAATCATTGATTAAATGAGTCACGACGATAAAACCCACACTAGATTCTTTAGATAACTCGTGTAGGACCCACCGGAGTAGTGACTACGTTTTTCTAAAGAACAGAGTAATGACGGAGACAACTCAAACATTAACTTCCTAACCTCAATAAGAAGTAGTAATTAGAAAAGCCAATTAAGTGATAAAATTTCGAGTTGTCAGTGCCTACTCTAATCCTACGGATCAATCCCCAACGTTACACTTGTAGTTAACCAATTGACGAAGCATTAAGCACGAACATAATCTAATTTAAATCTCAACACAGTAAAAAACATAATTTGAATGAAAACTTTATTAATAAATTCCAACAAATAAGAAGGGGTTCATCGCGGAACCCTAATCAAGAGGTTTAGTTGCTCATGGCAACATACATCATAACAAAACAATAGAAAAACATACCCTAGAAAGAAAAAAAGAAGGAGAAATTCCGCCATGAATCTTTGATGCTTGTCTCTTGCTCTAGACCGTTAATGTTTCTGAATGAATAAAATAGTGTGCAAGGGTCTTTATTTATAGCATTAAGTTACTTAGGGATTAAGAGAAGAAAACCGAGTTTTATCCACCGATCCAGCTTGGAAAACAAGCAAAAAATGATAATTAGGTGGTACCAGGTGCAGGGGCGCCTAAGGCATCCCCTCGGGTGCGATTTCTTGTGTTTTCTTCCCGTTTTCGATCGTTCTTCCGTCTAAAAACTCCTAGGAACTTGAAATGAAATTTCTTCACTTTGTATTGTCTTCAACAACCTTCTAAGAACCATGATCTTCAATTCTTCATCCTTGATCCTTCACGTGATGTCTTGATTTGATCATTTACATGATTTCTCACTACAAAACACTCAAAACACATATGAAGTTGCATGATCTAGACTCGAGTGAAAACAATATAATATGTTCCTCAAACCATTAACAACTCCTCTAACTCTCATCTTATTTGTCTTCAAATGCAAAGAAAAAGTACTAAAAAGATAGCCAAAATGTCATATGATGCTTTGTCATCATATTAGTTTATTTTTATCGTGACTGTTTTTCTTTTTCTTTTTAGTACTAATCATTTTTCTTCTCTTTTCTCATTAGGAACTAACATTTTCTTTTCTTTGCTCTTCCTTTTTTTTGTTTTAGTTAGTAGTCGTAGTCTTAGGTAGTAATAATAGTCAACTTAGATGGAGTCAACATTGCATAATAGTAATTAGGTCATAAGAGTCAGTCGAGTCTAGTAGTCACATTAGAATTATAGTTAACCTAAAAACTTATTTTTAAATTAAGTGCAACCTTATCTAAAATCTTCGCTAGAAAAATTTCTCGAACTTGCCATTATTGTGTGAAATAGGTAACCATGGAAACAACCAAAGACGTACAAGTGATAACAATCGACAAAAAGAGTGAAGAGCAGAAATGAGAGCTCTTGAATGAACTATTCAAGCAGGTCAAGGTGACTACTTCATTTATGGAAAAGTTGGAAAAAGAGTCGGGGTATCTCGAATTTCAGTAGGAGGTGGCTCTCAAGCGACAAGAGTTGCAAAAGTCAAAACCATCTGGAAAAGACGAACAGATCATTGTAATACAAGTGATTGAAGACACCCGTTAGAAAGAAGTCAGGTAATCAAAGAAGAAGGTAGCAAAAGAATTCAAGAAGTTGCACAAGTTTCTTGAGAAATACAGTCAAAATGCCGGTCAAAGAAATGGCGAAACAGAGTCCATGATGCATCAAGTTTCCTCAAGAACTTTTGAAAACAAATAATATCCTGAACCCCACAAACTATTTTTAAATGAAATAGTTCAACAACTATTTTAACATATCCTGGTGTTACTCTTCATTTTGAACACATATCAAAATTCCATCATATAATATGAAGTCGCAATAGAAATAAGTCTCAACAACATAAATATCATAAACCTTATCTCAGAATAAGTACATCATCAAAATGAACTTAAGGTTCCTCAAACATAAATAGATAACATAATAAAACCCCCAACATCCTAATCAGAGCACCACTAGACACGACTCCAAAATCAAAGTGGTAAAAGACGAGTAGATTTCAAGCCGTCCTCGAGAAACTCAGGTCGACTATGCGTCCTCAATCTGCAAGTCTACACCATAAAAGAGTGTAGGCGACCATTTGCCACACGTAGGGTAAGTTATAAATTCAATATATAGAAAATACGAAAACATGTACAGTATTAGGATCACAACATCATATATACACATATTCGTCTTAAGGAATATCATATTCTCATTCAATTAATTAAGTAGATACAATGAATATCAAATCATCATCACAAAGATATAAGCAAGTATTCACATCACCATATGATCACCATTTGAATACATAACATTCACACTTCATCACCATAATTCAATCACACATCTTCCGCATAAATGCATATAATCAATTCAAACATCTTCACATAGATTCACATAGTCAAGTATGCACCTTTCACATATACTCATATGTATGCGATGTTCTAGTTTGACTCTTTATGCATGAGGTACCAAGTTTCGGATGTCGGGGTTATGTTACCGAGTGATCATCCGCCTTTAAATATTTGGATAATCGGAGGTATATTACCAATTAATCCACCCGTCTTTAAATACTTGTCATTAAATAGGACCGACCATGATGCATGAATACCATGTATAGACTCGACAATGCACGACTTCGTATAGTTCATGTTACATGACCACTTCATCATATAGCAAGATAACACACCAATACAACCAAAGCATCGTCAAATCAATACATCCATACACCAAAAAATCATTTCATCACCACCTCAACATTCATTCACATCAATAGTTCTACATTATCACATCAATTGTCATCATATCATCATCATATGAATATCATTAAAACAATACATCAACATTTCATTATTTGGTTTCATCTTTACATAATTCTCATCATCATGTCAAAGCACATCATTGGATATTCATAACATATCATGCTACATTATCAAGCATACTTCATCAATCACCTAGTGAGTTCGCAATCATTTCATAGTTCAATTAATTGCATAACCAATTACAAGTCCATTACTAGTCATGCTAAAATCTATGCTTACTTTCAGAAGGAACCTAGTTAATTACTCCTATAATTAAAAAATCATTCACCTATCATTAAAGTCTAGGAGTACTTAGAAGGTTGGTCTAGGCTAAACAAGTGAAGGAAGTTCGTTTCAAGTTTATAGGAGTTACCGGGCGAAAGAACGATCGAAAACGGGGTACAAACACAAGAAAGTGCGCCCGAGGGGCTGCCTCAGGTGCCCCTGTGCCCAGAAGCATGCGCCTTGCGCCTGGAAGCGAGTAAAATCGCTTCCGGCGCCGTTTTCGATCCAATTTTGCATCTATCTCGACCCTAATCTTCATCCTAAGTTAATCCATCTAATTAGACCTTAATTTCAATTTAATTTACTCAATTCTCTAGTACAACAAGCTTACATGATTCATATTTTCTTAAGTTGCTCCTTTAAAGTTTAACATGTTCATTCTACTCTTAAACATGATAGCAACAACAACACAACAGTAACAACATTCTCTTATCCTAATCATCACAATAATATTCTCTCATCTCCAAGTCTCATGTATATCTCCACATTCAAATATACATATCAAACATCAATTAAAGCAACAACTTCATGGAATTCATCAATTTCAACATAGAACTCAAGAACACAATACCCATATATTCAATTCATGGAATTATCATCATAGCTTCATAAACTCACATAAAATCATATACCCATAATCAAAATAGCATAATAGAACACAATTTCAACATTATTTCATCAAAAGATTCATGAAAGTAGAAGAAATTATACAACCCATAACCACTAAATTTCTCATAAATCCTATATGGTGAAATTAATCTAACCCCCATACCTCTAATTAGTCTTCGAACCTAGCACATACAAGCTTGAATCTCCTTCCCTTTGATTCTTAAAGCTTTCCTCTTCTTCTCTCTAGATCCCCTTTTTCTTCTCTCTTGCCTCTTTCTCAAAACTTAGCAAACGATTTTCTAACCCTAAATCATGAAGACTATCACTTATTTATATTCACTTGTTTGAGTTTGATTCACTTAACTCTTATTGGGCTTAGTCACTATTCTTCCTCATAAAGAAAACACTATGCAATTACTTTATTTAAACCCCCCTTTTTATTTATATACTTCTATTCTCTTAACTCCTCAAAGTTTCTACTAACTTCACAAAAATACCCTCCACACCTAAATTACTAAAATACCCTTCACTCTTAAATTACCAAAATACCCTTTACTCGTTAATCTCTAATAAAAATCAACTAATCCATCAATTCAAACACATCAAATAAACAAATAGATAATAAATAATTAAAATAATAATAAACTAAAAATCAGGATGTTACAACTCCTCCCACTTAAAGAATATTTGTCCCTGAAAATTACCTGAAGGAAATAACTCTGGATAAGATTCCTTCATCCGACTCTCCGAGTCCCATATTATGCTCTCTCATGTAGGTCCTCCCCAAATCACTCTCATTGCTCTGATGCTCTAGTATCTCATATCCTCCACTCGACTAAAGGGGTTCCTCACCTAATTGTTTTCGCACCTATTTACCGAGTTTGGCTAACATGATAACTAGTTTTAGCTATAAATTGTTGATAAAGTCTGTAGTAGTTCTCTATATGTTTGTATCGTAAAAATGTTTCCAAAATGTTTCTCACCCAGCAGAGATCTCCTTTCTCCACCACGAGCCATCACCAAGCCTTCCCTTCCGCCGATGCGACCACCACCCAAGCCACCACAACAAAACAATGAAATGGCTGTCAAGGTTGTTTCCCCCAACTCAAATCCGAAAACAGTGCTTCAATCTCAATCCCTCATGGCTGCTTCCCCACCTTCATGGTTGGCACCCACCCATCCACTTCAAAAGCCACCTTGGAAATTCTATAACTTGCATATATCTTCCCTTTCAGATCTGACGACTTCTGTTTATTTGCTTTTTGTTTTGTGTTTTTGTTTTATGTTTGCACTTGTTGTGTTTGAAGAAAAAAAAACCTCAGAGGGGTGTTGTCTTTTGGAACAAATTAGTGTGTTTTTTTTTGCATTCTGTAGTGACAGAAGAAGCTCAAGGGCCTGACAACCATTGCAACCCTCTCTATAATCATCAAGTATCTTTTGAACATTCAAGAAAAGTGGTCAATCTTGAGACCAAATACAGTCGAATTGCGCGAACACAAGTCAAAGAAATCATTCATAATTGGATTTGGAGAAATACTGTGGATTCTCAATCACATATTGCCATTGTCCTTGTTTTTAAGAGATTGGATGAGTGGCTGTTAGGATGTTGTTATTGGTTTTGTTGTGTCTTTTTGGCTTTTGAAAAAACCTATGTATTGTCGATTATGCGTATGTAGACTTTTATTTTAGTATTGCTCCTAGACTATGGATAGGGAATGCCTTAATTCCAGTGTCTCATGTTATTTATTTGTAACGTTGTTTTTCTATGAAATGAAGTTGTTTTACCTTAAAAAAAAGAAGAGAGCCCAAACTTATTATATCATTAATTTATTCCATGTATGTCTATATATTTTATTTGATGATGATGTTAATGTAAGTTGATTATAAAATCCTGTTGAATTAAAAAAAATTGCTGTCAATTTTAATTTGTCATTTTAAACTGTATTGTTACATTTTAATTATGTCATCTTTATAAATCGAATCTGCATAATGGTATGATATTGGGGTATTTCGGATTATACAATCTAAAACCAATCTAACATAGTTCGGATTATGAAATCCGAAAATCCTCCATCACCACAAAGAAATAAAACATTGGCATACAATGTAGGCGGTGGAATTAAGCTCAAATACATTCAGGATTTTATAATCCAAAAAAATGTAAAATACGCTCTTTTTTTTCTCATTAGCTGACAATTTCCTAGTCATGATGATTTTACCCCAGGTTTCTATCAAATATTCTGAAACATGTGTGATATTGAGGTGTTTGAAGTCGAATGTTCATGGCTTAAGACAAATGTTTCCCTTCAAATTTGAACTCAAAAAATATAGTTTTGATCTTGAAAGGAGATACACATATAAAGGAAGGGATATAATAATATTTGCTATTATATATTACTGTGTAACATATACATGTATATATACATAAGAAATGAAGTAATGTGTGATTGCATCATTGATGCAGTATCAACACAATAATAAGGGAATAAATACATAACGGTAATAAAGCTATGACTTTGAGCTATAATTAAAAGATACTAATTACTGTACATTTCAAATTCAACTTTGCTGAGTGTTGACTTGTGTATCTCTAATACGCCCCCTCAAGATGAAGTTACCATCTGTAACTTTCATCTTGGATGTGAGATCATGAAAACGGCTGGTTGGAAGTGGCTTTGTGAGAATGTCAGCGAGTTGGTCTTTTGTTGAGACATATGATACTTGAAGTTTACCAGCTTGGACTTGTTCTCTTACAAAGTGATAGTCCATAGAGATATGCTTCATACGAGAGTGGAAAACTGGATTAGAACACAAATATGTAGCACCTACATTGTCACAAAGAAGTTTAGGTTTGTGTTGAATGGGTATCTTGAGTTCGAAGATAAGATTGGTGAGCCACATTAGTTCAGCTGTAGCAGTAGCCACTGCACGATATTCTGCCTCGGTAGATGATCTTGCTACTGTACGTTGTTTCTTCGAAAACCAAGATATTGGGTTGCCACCAAAAAATATTAAATATGCTGAGGTAGAAGTGCGGTCATCCTGATTGCCTCCCCAGTCTGCATCAGTGTATGCTAGTAATTGAAAAGAGGATGGCTTCTTAAGCATAAGACCAAAATTAATTGTGGATTTGAGATAGCGCATGAGCCGTTTGACATGTTGCAGATGTGTTGTTGTGGGTTTGTGCATAAACTGTGAGAGCTTATTGATGGCAAATGATAGATCTGGTCTTGCAAGATTAAGATACTGCAGTGCACCTATTATTTTCCTGTAGTGTGTTGCATCTACATTCGCGCTTCCATCATTCAAAGATAAAGTAGCAGTTGATGAGAGTGGAGTTGGAGAAGGTTTTGCATCTGCCATGTCAAACTTTTCAAGAATGTCTCGAATAAACTTATGTTGAGAAAGTAGCAAACCTGATTGGAGAGGGATGATTTCAACACCTAAGAAATAGTGTGGAGATCCCATATTCTTAAGTGAAAAGCGATTTGATAACGACCCAATAAAAGTTTGTAGGAACTTGGAATCATTTCCAGTAAGGAGGAGGTCATCCACATATACGAGAAAGTAAGCAAGCGTTCCACCGGTAGCATAAATGAAAAGAGAAGGATCACTAATACTCATAATGAACCCATAGGATGTAATAAACTCCTTCAGTGCCTCGTGCCAAGCTCTTGGTGCTTGTCTAAGCCCGTAAATTGCCTTATGGAGTTTGCACACATGCTTGGGGTGTTGGGCATCTTTTAGACCAGGTGGTTGTTCCATATATACTTCTTCCTGAAGTGTTCCTTGTAGGAATGCATTGTTGACATCTAGTTGATGCATAGGCCACTTATTTGCAAGAGCAATGGTGAGAATGAGTTTGATTGTTTGTGGTCGAACTACAAGAGCAAAAGTCTCATGAAAATCAACCCCTGGACATTGAGTGAAACCCTTTGCAACAAGTCGTGCCTTGTAACGAGCTATGGATCCATCAGAATTTCTCTTGATGCGAAATAACCACTTGCATTCAACAATGTTTTGATTTGGTGGAGCTGGAACTAAAGACCAAGTTCCATTTTTTATAAGTGCATCAAACTCTTCAGAAATGGCTTGACGCCAATGTGCATATTGCATGGCTTGTCGAATATTAGAGGGCTCAAGGTTTTCTAGTAATGGATGGTTGGAAACATGGTAAAGTTTTTTTGGTTTGAAAATGTTGTTCTTTGATCGTGTAACCACGTGATAGTCATGATTAGAATCTGTTGCATGGTTATTTTCATGAGAAGTAACATGAGGGGAGGAGGAGCAGGGAGATGCATTACCTGGTAAATTTTCTGAACACATAGGAGCTTCTGAGCACAAAGGACTTGCAGATTGTTGTGAATTTGGTGTTTGGAGAGTAGGTGATGAGTTGATGTGTTGAGGTAGAGGAAGTATTGTGTGGGGCGCTTGATATAAATTGATAGGTAATTCTGGTGGGGGTGGTTTAGGGCTGGTAAGACTTGTGTATGGAAATTTATTATCATAGAAGGATACATGCCTTGATGTATAGATTTTGTGAGTGATTGGATCGAAGCATTGATAAGCATATTGAGAGGTTGAATATCCTATGAAGATGCATGGGGTGGATCTTGGTTGTAGTTTATTGGAGGTGTACGGTTTTAACCATGGGAAGCAAAGACATCCAAATGAGTGAAGATGAAGTGGATTTGGTTTGGTGTGATGTAGAATTTGATATGGTGACTTCATTTTTAGGTTTGGTGTGGGCAACCTATTGATTAAATAAGTGGCTGTTTTGAATGCAAAAGACCAAAAGATTGGAGGCAGCTTAGCATGATAAAGTAAAGCTTTCCCTGTTTCTACAATATGACGGTGACGTCTTTCAGCTGTTGCATTAAGTTCAGGTGTATGTGGTGGGGTGGTGAAATGGGATATGCCATGAGCAGATAAGAATGATTTTAGTTTTATAAATTCACCTCCATTGTCAGAATATAAAGAAACTATTGGAAATTTAAAGAATTTTTCAACAACATTCTTAAATTGAGAAAAAACAAAAGAGACATCTGATTTATTTTTTAATGGAAACAACCAAGTGTACTTGGAGAAATGATCAACAAAAACAAGATAATAGAGAAAACCATCTAAAGACCTAGTGGGAGTTGGTCCCCATACATCTGTATAGACAATTTCAAGAGGTTGTTTGCTGATTAAACTCGAACTTGAGAAAGGCAATTTATGACTCTTGACACTGCTACACGAGACGCAAAATTGATCTTGAGGCTCTTGTAACTTATTGTGGACGCTTAGATGTCTCATAATGCGTTTGGAAGGATGATCAAGGATGTGATGCCATGGTTGAGTAGAAGTGGATGTGGTAATTAGAGCAGTGGGTGTGGATGATGGGTGGGGCATATGGTAGAGGCCATTCCTATGCAGTCCTTTGAGCAGAGGCACTTGTGTCTTCAGATCCTTTACCAAGAAATGATTAGAAAAAAATTCAACAGAGACAGGGTTAGTTTGACAAAGAGAGGAAACAGATAACAATTTCTTTGTTATTGTGGGAACATGAAGCACTTCAGATAAATGTAAAGTATGTGAGTTTGTATGTAAGACTGTATTACCAGTGTGAGTGATAGGTGCTCCTGACCCATTTCCAACTATTAAGTGATCAGCTCCATGATATGGGTTGGTGAGATGAAGACCATCAAGATCATTAGTGATGTGGTGAGTAGCTCCTGAGTCTATAATCCAATCAGATCCTGAGCCATATGGTGCATGTCGAACATGATGAGCAGAAGGGCCTGTGTTGCGCTTTTGGTTTGGATAGCCATGCAATTTGTAACAGATCTTGGCAGTGTGCCCAGATTTCTCACAGTATTGGCAGATGACACGCTTGTTTGATCCAGGAGATGTAGATCTGTTATTGGTAGATGAGCCTTGTTGAGCAGGATTGTAACCACGTTTGTGGTAGTGTTGTCTACCTTTTTGTGCAGAGAGAGCAGTAGGTACTGGAGTTGGTGTTTCTTCATCTCTATGTAAATAACTTTCATAATCTGTGAGGAGATCATGCAGCTCCTCAAATGTGATAGGATTTTCACGTGTCCGAAGAGCAGCAGACACTTCTTTGTATTCTGATCCAAGGCCATTGAGGGTGTGGATCACAAGATCAACATCATCAACCGTGGAGTTGATGACAGCGAGTTCATCTGACACAGATTTGATACCATTAAGGTATTCTGCAATTGATAAAGAGCCCTTTTTGAACCTGGTAAGACGCTCTTTCAGATGCATTATGCGAGATCTGGTTTTGCTTGCATACATCTTGTTGAGGATGTCCCATGTTTGTTTGGATGTTTTGACATTCCCAAGCATAGTGATGACACTTTGGTCCACCGAGGAGATGATGGCATGTAGGATCAGTTGATCCTGTCTGGTCCAGTAATTGTAATCACTGTGAGCAGCAGCAGGGCACATTTTTGTGCCATCAACAAAGCCAACTAGGTCGTAGCCTACAAGGAGGGCATTGATTTGGACTTTCCATGCAGGAAAATTTGAACCAGTGAGTTTGATGGATGATTGAGTGTTCAACACCATCACATTTTTGTTGTCTGCAAGGGGAATGGTATGACCATTAGAGGTTGTAGATGAAGACATGGTTACAACAGGGATTGGATCGATGCTGTTAAGCAAGATACTACTGATACCATATAAAGGAAGGGATATAATAATATTTGCTATTATATATTACTGTGTAACATATACATGTATATATACATAAGAAATGAAGTAATGTGTGATTGCATCATTGATGCAGTATCAACACAATAATAAGGGAATAAATACATAACGGTAATAAAGCTATGACTTTGAGCTATAATTAAAAGATACCAATTACTGTACATTTCAAATTCAACTTTGCTGAGTGTTGACTTGTGTATCTCTAATAACACATACCTCCATGAAGAATTGAAGTTTGATTGCATTATGTAATGTTTTTTAAGTTCTTGCAAATCGTATCAAACACATGCTCAACAAATGCATCTCTGAAAATCAATCAGCTTTTGTGTTGGGTTGTTCTATTTTGGATAATGCTATATGGCTACTATTCAAATAGTGCACTTCATGAACAGCAAGACAAAAAGTAATCAAGGTGAAGTTGCTCTTAAACTAGGTATATTTCGATGAAATATTAAAGAATATGGGTTTCAATGAGACATGGATTCAGTTGATTATGCTATGTGTGGAAACATTCGACTATTTAGTTCTAATGAATGGAGAGGTTGGTCCATTATTTCAAGAAAAGGACTCGAACAAGGTGACCCGTTATCATTGTATTTATTTATATTGTGTGTTGAAGGGTTATTTTATCTAATAAGAAAGGTGAAAGGGAAATGAGATATTCATATATAGTGTGTGCATATGCCCTAATTCCCCGATTGTATCACATCATCTTTTCGCAGATGATTGCTTCTTATTTTTTAAAGCAGATGAAGGTGAAGCGGATGAAATGAAAGATATTATTGTCACCTATGAGAACCCTTCAGAACGAACAATCAATTTCAAAAAGTGTGATATATATTAATTTATAACATAAATGTTGATGCAACTATCAGGAACTCTACTTCTAATATTTTTGGTGTGCGACAAGTACTGGGAACTGATAAGTACCTTGGAGTACCTTCGATTATTGGAAGAAGTCGTACGACAACTTTATTAAAGATAGAGTGTGGAAGAAAATAAATTCCTGGAGTTGCAAGTGTTTGTCTCAAGCTGGGTGAGAGGTGCACATCAAATTAGTACTCCAAGCCATACCATCCTATATTATGAATATCTTTGTTCTCCCAAAATAATTTTTTTTATGATATTGAGAAAATGCTAAATATAGTAGGGGCAGAACCGGCATAGATCCAACAACATTTACCGGATGTCATGGGAGATTAAGTATACATAAAAATGATGGGGGCTTAGGCTTCAAAACTCATCGTGCATTTAATTTTTTCCATGTTGGGAAAACAGGCTTGAAAATTCATGACTAATTGGGATTTTTTTAGTCACTAAATTATTTTAAAGCTAGATATTTTCCACGTGGAAATTTCTTGACTCGAAGTTTGGACATAATCCAAGTTTTGTTTAGAGAAGTATCTCGAATTTTAAAGTTGTGGTGCGGGATGGGTATGGGGGGAGTATAGGGTCCAAATTAAATATTCCCTTATGGGAACCAAACATGTTGGGGGACGGTACAACTCTAATGAAACCGCATAATTTACATCCTCATCTAGGTTATCTTCTAATTTCAGACATTTTGATGAATAACAGGAAAATTTGGAATGTTGGCTTATTGCATGCATTGCTAGAACCAAATCAAGTAGTGAAAGTGCTAAGCACACCGATTTTGGATTCGGTAATTCATGACAAGGGAACATGGAAATATGAGAAAAATGGTATATACGAAGTCAAAAGAGGATATAGAGAAATTATGCAAAATCATTCGACTCATATTAGTATAACAAACCGTGTTTAAGGAAATTTTTCCTTAATCTAGAATATAAAGGCACCTCCGAAATTCAAAAATCTTGAGAATTTGCAAAAATTGCTTGCCAACTCGTGTGAGATTGCATGTAGATGAGTTAACTGTCTGAACACTTATGCTTTAGGCAATGTCCGGATCAGGATAACATGCATGTTTTATTCGGTTGCATGAACGGTGTGAAATGTTGGCAAAAACCGATTGCAAACTTTTATAAATGCAATGTTGATACGTCGTTTTCAAGGGATAGAAACAGAGTGGGTATCGACATGTGCATTCGTGATGATCAAGTTAGTCATGTGCTAGCTTAAAGTCGATGGTTTTCTCCACTTCTTGGTGCAGACAGACAAGGGTGAAGCCATGAGATTATTATGTCCATTAAGATGGATCAAGGACCTACATCTTAATAATATGATGAGTTTATCATAAGAGATTGTAGGAGTACTTTTACTTCTTTTTTCACAAACTTGTATGTTAAGTTTATTTGAAGACAAATAAATGAGGTTGTTCATAGTCTTTCAAGAGCGGACACATATTTAGTTAGTATCCAAATTTTTATTGATATTTCCACGTATATCCAAAGTATTATTGTTAATCAAATGAGATAATTTACTTCTGAAAAAAAAATGTTAGCATGAAATATCATTTCTTTTAGCAGAGTTTTCTCCTATTGCCTGCTGTGCTTTCATATGATTTGCAGCGAAAAAATCAGTGTACGAAATATCATCAATTGTTTAATATATAACTCAGATGCAGTAATGCTGATAATGTTTCAATTATTTAGTTTTTTAGATTAAATATTGACTCTTGAAAACAATATCATTCAAATGGGGACAGAGAGAAAGATCAAAGCTAATTATGATGCGGATAAATTATATTAAATAGCTTGGCCACGCTTGAGAGGGACTATGCAAAATTCAAATTCAAAAGAAAATAAAAAATGTGCTTGTAATTAAGATTCGTAAATTTTCAATTAAAGTTCTTGCTCAAATTATTTGAAATATGAAAATAAAAAAAATATTACAAAAAGAAAGAGAATGAAAAAGAAATCATATGTACTAAAAATAAGATAATTTTAAAAAGGAAAAAAGAATAAAAATGAAGTAAAGGTTTTCCTTTAAAAAATTAATTACGGATATGGTAAAATCCTAGGTTTGACCCAATGATATATCATAAGTCATTAGATCAAAGATTTGACAACTCACTTTTTAACACAACCAATTGGATCTATAATACAGAGACGAAACATGTTTTGTTTCGTCTGATTTTAATCAGACGGCAAAAGATTTTTGTATACAGCAAATTAATAATTTCTTAGCAATACAAATCCAAAATCTGATATCAAAATTGTCTCTTATGTCAAATGACAAAAAGGAAAATAAAATACAACAAAATCATAAATTTGCCTAGTACTACTAAAAAGTGTGGCTAATTTCTACCCAAAAAAAAAAAAAGTGGCTAAGTGCAAAGCACTAAGCAAGTCATGCACATGCATGAATGGAAATGAGATTTTTGTCTCTTAAACAAATACCCTTTAGTCCCAATGAAAAGGCAAATGAGGTAAGAAAGAGAATCATATACCTATTATAAAAAATGGTCGTATATATTATAATAATTAAAATAATAATACCTCACCTATTATCAAAAGGGTCAAATATATTAAATTACTAAAATAATAATTAAAATATCTAATTTAAACAAATTGGTAAAATAAACACCACTTTCTTTGCTTCTTCTTGAATTCAAAAATCAACTTTGAAGATCCTAAAGATTCTTGATGAAATCTGTGGGATACTGCTTTCCAAACTGTCAAATATCCTATCAGGATTATGTATCTTTTTTGACCATGATAGTCTCATTTAAAATGTCACATTTTGATTTTGATTCATTACAATTATATTCCTCTAGCTTTATATTCTCTTTTTTCATTCACCTTTTTTCTCACTTTTTGGCTTGAAAAATATTATCTTTCAAGTAATGGGCATGGCTGCAGAGAATCAGTTTCATGTTTTGGCTGTTGATGATAGTATTATTGATAGAATGTTGATTGAGAGGCTCCTCAAAACTTCTTCTTTTAATGGTACTTTTCTTGTCTATTGTTTTTTTTATCTCTTTTAATATAGATTTATATTTTTATATTTTAATGTTGTTTGTATAGTCCATTATTTTTTGGTTACTAAGTTTGATGCATGATAATGATTTTTGTTGTTTTGTATTGAAATCACAGTTACTACAGTGGATTCTGCTAGTAAGGCCTTGAAATTTCTTGGTTTGCTTGAGGATGAAATGAGGACTTATGACACTCCTATTGCTTCAGAAATTAATCAGGTTTATTTTCTTACTGAATTGATAAATATTATGGATTAAACCATTTTATAAGATAAGTTTGTATTGATCTTTGATTCAATTATTCATGCAGGATGTAGATGTAAATCTGATTATAACAGATTACTGTATGCCAGGGATGACCGGCTATGATCTGTTGAGAAAAATCAAGGTAGGTTTTTGAGATATTTTTCTAAGACTTTTAAATCAAATTGCTTTTTGCCACTTCTTATTTGATTAGTCTATTTTCAATTTCATTAATTTTTGCCACAATTTTGTGCTCACTTTTGAAATTTGAATGCATCAAAAAAGTTTGGTGAAATCATTTTGCTTTTCTATTTAGGAAACAATTTGAAAAATAGGATCTTATTTCTTAAATACAAGTGATATGAATTTAAAGTAATTTGAATGTATATTCTCTAACATTTTTTTACGATTGTATATTCTTTAACTTGTTGTTTAAACTAATAAAAGTTCATTGATCTGCAGGAATCCAAATCTTTCAAAGACATACCTGTTGTGATAATGTCCTCAGAGAATGTTCCATCTAGGATAAACAGGTGAGGAAATTGTATACCAATAACACGATTAACCTAATATCGAATTGTCTATGCAGTTGCGAGCAGAAGATATCGTGATTTTTTTTTTATAAAATCTAATATCAAATTAATTATTTTAAAAATGCAAAGTCTCATATTATGGACTATATTTCAAATATGACTAGACCTAACCAATTGTTTGTAATTGTATCAGATGTTTGGAAGAGGGGGCTGAAGAATTCTTCCTCAAACCAGTTCAACTATCAGATGTAAGCAAGCTGAAGCCACATTTGTTGAAATCAAAAGTTAAGGAAGAGAAAGAACAACCTATCAACATCAAAAGGAAGGGTATGGAAGAAAGTCAATCACCAGATAAAACTAGGCCAAAAGTTGGCATTTAAATTTTGGTTTCAAATTAAATTTGATATAACTTAGTCCTAGAACATGCAAAAGGAATAAGCATTACAAGTTCCAAATGTAAATAGCTGAGAAAGGTTTCTATTGAGTTTTGGTGGATTATTAACAATTAATTTTTGACATTGTGTTACTTCCATTGTCTATTATGGTTTTCTGGGACAGCTTTTTCAATTCTAATTATGACTCCTCTTTTTTACCCACTGCTTTTACTCTTCTATAACCAAAGAGTGTGAATTTATAGAGTTAGGCTAACAATACATTTTTCCAACACACTCTTTTATTATTCAAAATCAGACAAGTCCCGCTAATTTCATTTGAGGTATACATGATTTAACGAAATCCATTTGAATTTAAGCCAATAGAAGAGTGTGTTAGAAAGCGTGCTAGCACTTCTCTTGTAAATATTAAACCGTTAAAATTGACAAGCTTACATCTTTAATAACATTTTGTAAAATGTGACTATTTTTTGGGTACAATGTAGATTGTGATTTTAGCTAAGCAAATGTAGTTGTTCATGTTTGGACTAAAGTGTTATCATGATAATTTTTTATTTATTTCTTTTGACAAAATCATGATTATTTTTTCTAAACACAATACCTTTATATTTTAGAGAATTTTAGGATGCAAGAAACTGCATTCCACCTATCTCAATATACAGCATATTACTTACTAGTTCATTCAAGGTTAAACTTGTTCACTGTGAGAAGAATCAAATAACAATTATCTCTGCAGTAACCAACTCCAGAAATCATTTAAAAATGTACTTGAAACAAGTGGCCAATGACACAATTATTTACTTGTAAAGGATTACAATCTAACTGTGAAATATTGTACCCAAGAGTAATATTGCACAAAGCTTCGAAAGTTCCATGATAATTTATTTTAGAAGAAAAATCAAATTTGATTGAAATTCAGTTAAGAGTAATGTGCTTGTATATATCTGAATCAGTGCTTCACCATTTTCCTAGTGCCTCATCCCTAGCCGAGCATGAACATTAAAAATGAGCAACTTATCTGATCAAAATTTCAATTTCAACATAGGCATAATGATTACAGAAATTGTTTCACATATATAACAGAACAAAATTTGTTGAGTGAAATTCAAGTAAATACTTTACTAATCTAAATGTGCAAAAATTCATGAGATATACCAAAAACATGTATGAAAGTTGACCTGATATATTCAAAGTAGGTTGAATCATCTTTCTTTAATATGTACTAGCAATTAAGGTGCAACTTGTGCTACTTTGTTTGCAAACTACAGTGAAGTATTTCCAATATACAAGATTGTAGTGTCCAGAGTAGGTAGGGGTAACTTGATAGGTTCCTTGTTACAAGGTAAAGGAAAGAAAATTATTTGTCCCTCAATTTTATTGATAGCAAAGAAAAGATACACAAAGGAATCAAATCTACTTCACTAGAGCTTTTTCTAGTTCATACAAATTTAAACCAATTAAATGCTAATCTGCAAAAGGAGGGGGTGACCCTATTTACAACCACAGGGCCAGCTTACAACAGAAAAGCAGTTGTAAATGACATCTTTTCCCCTTTTCCTATTATCAACATGGAGAATTATTATGGTACCAAACGATACTTCCAAAAATGCTGTTCTAAACGAAAATTGTGGCATGAAAAATCACCATTGATATCCACACATTGAATGTGAGAAATCTTCCCCCAATCTTCACCATTAGGTTTCATGCATCACTGTTTAAGCAATAAACAATCCGTAACTTGTAGAGCTGAAATGGTTTTAGGCAGACCCTCCACTGGTAAGCATTGAAGGCTGGGGCAACCATTAAGAATCAAATCTTCAAGAGAGGAGAGGTGGCAGAGACCTTTGTAGTCCAGTTTTTTAAGATTCACACAATCATTAATCCTGAGAGAAGTAAGAGAGCGGGGAAGCAACCCTTGATCGGGAAAAGACTCCACATCCACATTTCCAATACGCAGACTTTTTAGAGAAGTGTTGATTCCCAAAGCCCATTTCAGCGACGACAGAAGAAGATTGGAGCATCCGCAGAGTACCATGAATTTTAGGCTTGGTGGCAAACCTCCATTAGAGAACACCTCCAATTGTGGACAACTGTCAATAGTTAGGCATGTAAGAGATGGAAAGAGAGTGTGCATACATTCCGGCAATGATTTTAAATTCTCCAATTTGCAAATATCAAAATTTGTCAGACTGGGGGCAGAGAATCCTCCCTTGGGAAAAGATACAAAATTTGGGCATTCAGTAATTGTCATATACTCAAGGCTATAATCAAGCTTATAGTCCTGTGTAATCAGTTCAAGATTCCTACACTTTCGGAATACCATATAATAGAGTTCTGGGAAGAAATTCAGCGGAAAGGTCACAGCTACTGATGATGACCAAATATCTAAGGAAACTGTAGCAACAGTCTAGGATAATGTTCATAGATGGGCAATCAACAATTTCCAATGACACGATAGAGGTATGTGGTAAGGTGTACCCAATATATTCAAGCAACGATCTCTCCATGCGTTGTCCACCAATCTTGAGAAATTTCAAACTAGTTGCACGATTATCAAATTGCAGCTTTCCACAATTAATTAGACTTAATTTGTGAAGGGATCTGCCGCATGACACAGAAGATGTAAGCTGTTCACAAAAAGAAATTTCAAGATCCATTAAACTGGGAAGGTTCACAGGCAAACACTCTTTTAAATTTGGACAATTGTTTATATAAAGCGCCTGGAGACATGGAAAAGCACCTGTCACTGTTTTACAATCCCATTCTTCCCATTCCACCATATCTCTGAATCGTAAGGTTTGCAAAGAAGCAAATGGAATAATAACAGAAGAAGAACCACTCCCATTCCGATAAAACTCACTACCAATAACCACTAGCCCAGATAGCTCGTTGATCTCCAGTTCTTTGAGAGATGGCAAAATTCCAAGTGGGGGCAACACACAGTTTTTAAAACTGCTCAACTTTAAGGACACCACATTTGATATAATAATGAATTATCTCCAAACCAGTTTGGAAATTGTGTACCACCATAGCGCCGGATAGACAACTCCTTCAAGTGTTTGGAAGGTTGTAGATTCTCAAGCACTTCCCTTTCTTTCTCTGAATTATCACTATTTGCATTCCATTCTAACTCTAGAATTTGAAGGTGTACTTTTGTTTTCAAATCTGCTGCCTAAGCATCAGAGAGATTTACAATGTTTTGCAGCTCTGAAATTGATAGTCTTCCATGAAGATTGAGCTCTCCTAATTGTTGAATATTGGAGTCACTACCTTTGCCCACATAAAACGAACTCAACCACTTGAAGATTTTTTAGTTTCCCCATATCCATTGGCATTTTTCTCACGTACGTTCTGCTAAAATCAAGATAACACAAATTAGTGAGTTTATGCAAATTCAAGGGAAACTCTTCCAAACCCCAACAATTCCTCAACTTCAGCATTTGCAAGTTGTAAAGATAACACTCTGAATCAGGTAGCTTTTTTATGTTACCATTACCAGAAAGGTCTAGATAACAGAGATGTTTAAGATTGCCTACGGTATCAGGCAACTCCTTCTCAAAGGAGCAACTAGAGAACGACAAGATACGAAAGAACTTAAACTTTGAGAACAACTCTTGCATCATTGTGCTAGATATCTGGTATTGAGACGGAAATGTCACATTTAATGGTAGGAATGTGCGTAATTTATAAGCATTTTGTAAGATCTCAAATATTTTGGAACCTTTACACGGAATTTTTGTAAATGACAAATGGCGAGTCATGTTCAACAAATTATTCGATTCCTCACCATCGAATGTAAAGGAAAAATCCCCACTTACATATTTTGCCAAATCATTGAGAAGGTCGTGCATTATAAATTGATTTTTATACCGCCTTGATTGCTGAAAAAATGACCTTGAAAATAGATCATTGAAGTACTGTTCCCCAACTTCTTCCTTACTCATACTCTGTCGAGGGAACTGTAGAAAATTTTCAGCCATCCACAATAAAATTAAATCCTCCTTTTCAAACACATAATTTTTGGGGAATAAGGCACAATAAGCAAAACATCTCTTGAGATGAGAAGGAAGGTGATGATAGCTCAACATTAAAGCGGGGATGATGTTGTTCTCCTCCTCTGGTAAATCCCATATCTTGCTTGACAATATACTTTTCCATTCCACCAAAGATGATTTTGTGTACAAGAGACTTCCAATTGTCTTCAAAGCTAGAGGCAATTCTTGGCATTTTGTAAGTATCCTTTTAGCAATGTCCTTAAAGTCATGATTAAGTTGAGGATCTTCATCTTGGAACGCGTGGTTAGCAAACAACTTCCAGCAGTGTTGTTCTTCTAATTGATCAAGTTGAAGCATTTTATTTGATCGCATGATTGAGGCAACTTTCTCACTATGGGTAGTGACAAGAATTTTGCTTCCATGTGCCGCATAATTAAAAGGAATTTGCAGAGTCATCCATTGGTCACGTTTTTCGTTCCAAAGGTCATCTAAAACAAGAAGAAGTATCTTCCCTGTCAAATTTTCCTTCAACCTTTCTTGAACCATATTTAGGTCTCTGCTATCATCAGTTGACCCGGTGATACCCTCAAGAATAGCTCTCGTTACTTTGAAAACATCAAACTCTTTTGAAACACAAACCCAAGCTTTGACATCGAATTTACCCTCTATCCTTGGGTCATTGTATAGATGTTGGGCTAGCATGGTCTTACCCATCCCGTCCATACCAACTATAGAAACTATTGAAAGTTGATGGTTTGCATTGTCAGGGTCAGATGTTAGCCAATCATAGATAACCTCCTTATCAACATCTCTGCCATAGATAATAGAATCAACAGGCAAAGATGTTGATGGCACTTTTTCAAATCTAGTATATCCTTTTTGATAGAAAGATATTCTAGGTTTTTAAGTACTTCTTGCATCTTTGTTTCAATTTCTTTGTCAATTGAACTGGAAGAAGCATTGAAGAAATTCCATACCTTGCTAGTAGTAATAATAGAGTGCGATTCAGCTTCCAGCTTGCATCTGGAAACTTCAATGTCAATTTCTTCTAAGAGATCCTCGGCTTCATATACAGCATCTTTGACAGCATCAAGCCATGCTCTGACGTTTGGATTTCTGATCTGCTTCAGTTCTGCATCATCGACCACAACATTGATGGAGAGAAGTGTGATGTTGAGTTTCTTCAGAAGATTGTGGTTGAGTTTTGTTCTTTGAAAGTAGTCTCCGATTTCAGCAGAAGCAAGCTTTTCGAATGTGACTTGAAGGAAAGCAGAAAGAAGAGCACCACCAACCAATTCAACCGCCATAATGGCACAAAATGAAAGGGAGAAATCAATGAAAGGATCGCAAACTGACTCAGTGCAATAGAGTGAGCTATAATACTGATGAGTTATTTTCTGAATGATATGAATTAGTTTGTGATGTTGTTAAGCATCTTATTTTTTAATTAGTTTGCCAAATCATACTGGTAAGTCTTCCCAAGAAAACAAAGAATTAATAAACCTCATTCATGTTATCCAAGTTGCATCTCGTGGTGAGCGTGAATCTCATGGTAGTGAAAGTGCAGGAAATCATTCAAAAATGATATAAAGAAATGAATAAAGTTAATACAAGTTGGTTTTATTCTGTTTATTTACTAGTATAATCAGTGCTCTCAACGAATGCTTCCAAGAAACTTCTTCCAAGAAATTTCTCGTGACTTCAACTGATGAATGAGCATTATATTATTGGAAACTTAGGAGTGTTTAAGAGAGTTATTAAATAAAGGCCAAATGCGATCGTTATGGTTACATGGTCATGCTAACATGTACCCTAAATGCACATGTTAAGGTTTCCACTAATAGCAAGTATTAGTCGAGAAAAACTAAATTTCTATTCTGTGAAAAAAATTGGCACAATTTCCAATGCATAATTTCTATATTCGGTATATTAACATGTGTCTTAGGGCACATGTTAGCATTTCTCCTATTTATAATAAGGCAGCTTTTAAGTTTTGGGAAATGTTAACCGGTACGGGCACCAGTTAAGGGCTTTAAATAGTAATTTATCATGAAAATATGTGTAATCAATGCATCGAAAATCGAAATATTTGACTTTTTATTAATCGAAAATCGATAAAATACTAGATTTATAAAATAGTAATTTATCATGAAAAAGTATTTGGACTTTTTTATAAATTAATCGAAAAAGCCTTTTTAAAAAAATAGTAATTGGAATAGGTTCCTCTAGAAAAAGTATTTGGACTAGATTTAATTTGATACAATTGAGTTTTTTTCTTTTTAACATTCAAATAATGACGGCAGTTACTCAAAAATAAAATAAAAATGAGGACAGTTACTTGCACAACACAATATCACTATATACTAAAATGAAAATTTAGTGTAGACACATGCCCACAGAGTGTGCTTGCTGTGGCTCCGCCCCTGCACCTATGAATCCTAGTTTTGAAAGCGGTGAATTTGGATATATCAACTTAACATTAAACGTCCACATAAACATTTTTAATTGAGTTTGATGAAAATAGAATAATGGTGCATATATTTTATGACTTAAAAACAAATTTGTAATAATAAAACTTAAGGACTAACTTCTTATAATCATCTATCTTAAATGACTACATATGATACTTGACCTTAAATAAATAAGGCTTAGATACAGTTTTATGGCTTAAATACACTTTTCATCCACCTATTTTATCAAAATTGAACTTAAGTCTCATATTATGAACTATATTTTAAATATGACTAGATCTAACCAATTGTTTGTAATTGTATCAGATGTTTGGAAGAGGGGGCTGAAGAATTCTTCCTCAAACCAGTTCAACTATCAGATGTAAGCAAGCTGAAGCCACATTTGTTGAAATCAAAAGTTAAGGAAGAGAAAGAACAACCTATCAACATCAAAAGGAAGGGTATGGAAGAAAGTCAATCACCAGATAAAACTAGGCCAAAAGTTGGCATTTAAATTTTGGTTTCAAATTAAATTTGATATAACTTAGTCCTAGAACATGCAAAAGGAATAAGCATTACAAGTTCCAAATGTAAATAGCTGAGAAAGGTTTCTATTGAGTTTTGGTGGATTATTAACAATTAATTTTTGACATTGTGTTACTTCCATTGTCTATTATGGTTTTCTGGGACAGCTTTTTCAATTCTAATTATGACTCCTCTTTTTTACCCACTGCTTTTACTCTTCTATAACCAAAGAGTGTGAATTTATAGAGTTAGGCTAACAATACATTTTTCCAACACACTCTTTTATTATTCAAAATCAGACAAGTCCCGCTAATTTCATTTGAGGTATACATGATTTAACGAAATCCATTTGAATTTAAGCCAATAGAAGAGTGTGTTAGAAAGCGTGCTAGCACTTCTCTTGTAAATATTAAACCGTTAAAATTGACAAGCTTACATCTTTAATAACATTTTGTAAAATGTGACTATTTTTTGGGTACAATGTAGATTGTGATTTTAGCTAAGCAAATGTAGTTGTTCATGTTTGGACTAAAGTGTTATCATGATAATTTTTTATTTATTTCTTTTGACAAAATCATGATTATTTTTTCTAAACACAATACCTTTATATTTTAGAGAATTTTAGGATGCAAGAAACTGCATTCCACCTATCTCAATATACAGCATATTACTTACTAGTTCATTCAAGGTTAAACTTGTTCACTGTGAGAAGAATCAAATAACAATTATCTCTGCAGTAACCAACTCCAGAAATCATTTAAAAATGTACTTGAAACAAGTGGCCAATGACACAATTATTTACTTGTAAAGGATTACAATCTAACTGTGAAATATTGTACCCAAGAGTAATATTGCACAAAGCTTCGAAAGTTCCATGATAATTTATTTTAGAAGAAAAATCAAATTTGATTGAAATTCAGTTAAGAGTAATGTGCTTGTATATATCTGAATCAGTGCTTCACCATTTTCCTAGTGCCTCATCCCTAGCCGAGCATGAACATTAAAAATGAGCAACTTATCTGATCAAAATTTCAATTTCAACATAGGCATAATGATTACAGAAATTGTTTCACATATATAACAGAACAAAATTTGTTGAGTGAAATTCAAGTAAATACTTTACTAATCTAAATGTGCAAAAATTCATGAGATATACCAAAAACATGTATGAAAGTTGACCTGATATATTCAAAGTAGGTTGAATCATCTTTCTTTAATATGTACTAGCAATTAAGGTGCAACTTGTGCTACTTTGTTTGCAAACTACAGTGAAGTATTTCCAATATACAAGATTGTAGTGTCCAGAGTAGGTAGGGGTAACTTGATAGGTTCCTTGTTACAAGGTAAAGGAAAGAAAATTATTTGTCCCTCAATTTTATTGATAGCAAAGAAAAGATACACAAAGGAATCAAATCTACTTCACTAGAGCTTTTTCTAGTTCATACAAATTTAAACCAATTAAATGCTAATCTGCAAAAGGAGGGGGTGACCCTATTTACAACCACAGGGCCAGCTTACAACAGAAAAGCAGTTGTAAATGACATCTTTTCCCCTTTTCCTATTATCAACATGGAGAATTATTATGGTACCAAACGATACTTCCAAAAATGCTGTTCTAAACGAAAATTGTGGCATGAAAAATCACCATTGATATCCACACATTGAATGTGAGAAATCTTCCCCCAATCTTCACCATTAGGTTTCATGCATCACTGTTTAAGCAATAAACAATCCGTAACTTGTAGAGCTGAAATGGTTTTAGGCAGACCCTCCACTGGTAAGCATTGAAGGCTGGGGCAACCATTAAGAATCAAATCTTCAAGAGAGGAGAGGTGGCAGAGACCTTTGTAGTCCAGTTTTTTAAGATTCACACAATCATTAATCCTGAGAGAAGTAAGAGAGCGGGGAAGCAACCCTTGATCGGGAAAAGACTCCACATCCACATTTCCAATACGCAGACTTTTTAGAGAAGTGTTGATTCCCAAAGCCCATTTCAGCGACGACAGAAGAAGATTGGAGCATCCGCAGAGTACCATGAATTTTAGGCTTGGTGGCAAACCTCCATTAGAGAACACCTCCAATTGTGGACAACTGTCAATAGTTAGGCATGTAAGAGATGGAAAGAGAGTGTGCATACATTCCGGCAATGATTTTAAATTCTCCAATTTGCAAATATCAAAATTTGTCAGACTGGGGGCAGAGAATCCTCCCTTGGGAAAAGATACAAAATTTGGGCATTCAGTAATTGTCATATACTCAAGGCTATAATCAAGCTTATAGTCCTGTGTAATCAGTTCAAGATTCCTACACTTTCGGAATACCATATAATAGAGTTCTGGGAAGAAATTCAGCGGAAAGGTCACAGCTACTGATGATGACCAAATATCTAAGGAAACTGTAGCAACAGTCTAGGATAATGTTCATAGATGGGCAATCAACAATTTCCAATGACACGATAGAGGTATGTGGTAAGGTGTACCCAATATATTCAAGCAACGATCTCTCCATGCGTTGTCCACCAATCTTGAGAAATTTCAAACTAGTTGCACGATTATCAAATTGCAGCTTTCCACAATTAATTAGACTTAATTTGTGAAGGGATCTGCCGCATGACACAGAAGATGTAAGCTGTTCACAAAAAGAAATTTCAAGATCCATTAAACTGGGAAGGTTCACAGGCAAACACTCTTTTAAATTTGGACAATTGTTTATATAAAGCGCCTGGAGACATGGAAAAGCACCTGTCACTGTTTTACAATCCCATTCTTCCCATTCCACCATATCTCTGAATCGTAAGGTTTGCAAAGAAGCAAATGGAATAATAACAGAAGAAGAACCACTCCCATTCCGATAAAACTCACTACCAATAACCACTAGCCCAGATAGCTCGTTGATCTCCAGTTCTTTGAGAGATGGCAAAATTCCAAGTGGGGGCAACACACAGTTTTTAAAACTGCTCAACTTTAAGGACACCACATTTGATATAATAATGAATTATCTCCAAACCAGTTTGGAAATTGTGTACCACCATAGCGCCGGATAGACAACTCCTTCAAGTGTTTGGAAGGTTGTAGATTCTCAAGCACTTCCCTTTCTTTCTCTGAATTATCACTATTTGCATTCCATTCTAACTCTAGAATTTGAAGGTGTACTTTTGTTTTCAAATCTGCTGCCTAAGCATCAGAGAGATTTACAATGTTTTGCAGCTCTGAAATTGATAGTCTTCCATGAAGATTGAGCTCTCCTAATTGTTGAATATTGGAGTCACTACCTTTGCCCACATAAAACGAACTCAACCACTTGAAGATTTTTTAGTTTCCCCATATCCATTGGCATTTTTCTCACGTACGTTCTGCTAAAATCAAGATAACACAAATTAGTGAGTTTATGCAAATTCAAGGGAAACTCTTCCAAACCCCAACAATTCCTCAACTTCAGCATTTGCAAGTTGTAAAGATAACACTCTGAATCAGGTAGCTTTTTTATGTTACCATTACCAGAAAGGTCTAGATAACAGAGATGTTTAAGATTGCCTACGGTATCAGGCAACTCCTTCTCAAAGGAGCAACTAGAGAACGACAAGATACGAAAGAACTTAAACTTTGAGAACAACTCTTGCATCATTGTGCTAGATATCTGGTATTGAGACGGAAATGTCACATTTAATGGTAGGAATGTGCGTAATTTATAAGCATTTTGTAAGATCTCAAATATTTTGGAACCTTTACACGGAATTTTTGTAAATGACAAATGGCGAGTCATGTTCAACAAATTATTCGATTCCTCACCATCGAATGTAAAGGAAAAATCCCCACTTACATATTTTGCCAAATCATTGAGAAGGTCGTGCATTATAAATTGATTTTTATACCGCCTTGATTGCTGAAAAAATGACCTTGAAAATAGATCATTGAAGTACTGTTCCCCAACTTCTTCCTTACTCATACTCTGTCGAGGGAACTGTAGAAAATTTTCAGCCATCCACAATAAAATTAAATCCTCCTTTTCAAACACATAATTTTTGGGGAATAAGGCACAATAAGCAAAACATCTCTTGAGATGAGAAGGAAGGTGATGATAGCTCAACATTAAAGCGGGGATGATGTTGTTCTCCTCCTCTGGTAAATCCCATATCTTGCTTGACAATATACTTTTCCATTCCACCAAAGATGATTTTGTGTACAAGAGACTTCCAATTGTCTTCAAAGCTAGAGGCAATTCTTGGCATTTTGTAAGTATCCTTTTAGCAATGTCCTTAAAGTCATGATTAAGTTGAGGATCTTCATCTTGGAACGCGTGGTTAGCAAACAACTTCCAGCAGTGTTGTTCTTCTAATTGATCAAGTTGAAGCATTTTATTTGATCGCATGATTGAGGCAACTTTCTCACTATGGGTAGTGACAAGAATTTTGCTTCCATGTGCCGCATAATTAAAAGGAATTTGCAGAGTCATCCATTGGTCACGTTTTTCGTTCCAAAGGTCATCTAAAACAAGAAGAAGTATCTTCCCTGTCAAATTTTCCTTCAACCTTTCTTGAACCATATTTAGGTCTCTGCTATCATCAGTTGACCCGGTGATACCCTCAAGAATAGCTCTCGTTACTTTGAAAACATCAAACTCTTTTGAAACACAAACCCAAGCTTTGACATCGAATTTACCCTCTATCCTTGGGTCATTGTATAGATGTTGGGCTAGCATGGTCTTACCCATCCCGTCCATACCAACTATAGAAACTATTGAAAGTTGATGGTTTGCATTGTCAGGGTCAGATGTTAGCCAATCATAGATAACCTCCTTATCAACATCTCTGCCATAGATAATAGAATCAACAGGCAAAGATGTTGATGGCACTTTTTCAAATCTAGTATATCCTTTTTGATAGAAAGATATTCTAGGTTCTCAAGTACTTCTTGCATCTTTGTTTCAATTTCTTTGTCAAACGAACTGGAAGAAGCATTGAAGAAGTTCCATACCTTGTTAGTACTAGATTGAGATTCAGCTTCCAGCTTGGATTTGGAAACTTCAAAGTCAATTTCTTCCAAGAGATCCTCTGCATCTAACACAGCATCAAGCCATGCTCTCACATTTGGATCAGTTCTGAATCATCAACCACAGCATTGATGGAGAGAAGTGTGATGTTGAGTTTCTTCAGAAGATTGTGATTGAGTTTTGTTCTTCTAAAGTAGTCTCCGATTTCAGCAGAAGCAAGCTTTTCGAATGTGACTTGAAGGAAAGCGGAAAGAAGAGCACCACCGACAAATTCAACTGCCATAATGGCACAAAATGAAAGGGAGAGACTAAACCAAAATCAAAGAAAAATAGCAAATGCAAAGTGCTGCTGACTCAATGCAGTAAAGTGAGCTAATACTGGTAAGCTATTTTCTGATATGAATTATTTTGTGTTGGGTCTTCCCAAATAAACAAAGTTATAATATCATATTATCCAAGTTGCATCACATGGTGAAAGTGCAGAAATGAATTCAAAAAGGATATTTAAAATGAATAAATTATTTGCAAGTGGGTTAGTTTATTCAATCAGTGCTCTATTCTTTTGATTTAACTAAACGGATAGTTTAAGAAAATTCAACGAAGGTGGGCTACCTACCAAATAAACAAACCCAAAAAATGCTGCCAAAAAACTTCTTCCAATAAATTTCTTGTGAAACTCATTCAACTTGCATTTTCTTACTTTGTTTACTCATATGTCAATAGTTAATTCTTTATTTGGTCTGTTCAGTAAATGACTATTGGTAAAGCTATGAATAACCAATGAAATTTACAATATACTCCTTACATCTTATAATAAACTTTGTTTGCAAGTTTAGAGGGAAAGGGAGGAGAGGGTTTGAAAAAAAAAAGGAAGGAGTAAGTGGAAGGAATAATAGATGGCATTGGGAGAAAGGTTTTGAAAGGTTTATTTTTCTTCAAAACATAAAACCTCCTCGTTACTAAAAAAATTGTATTGGAGGAGCGTTTCAGAGGTTTAGGAGGGTTTGCATGAATTCTTCCAATTTAATATATGTTGTTATAATATTCTTAATTTTTTTTATTACAATATTCTTAAAATTAAACATATATCAATTATAAGCATTAATTTATATTTTTCAATTTTCCCCTATATTTCCCTCCCTCCCAATGCCCTTTCTTCCCCTCCCCTCCAAACTCTAAAACAAAGCCAAGTGTCACGAAATATTCAATTGTCTTATTATTATTTGATTTTCAAACATGTTTTATTTTCAGCTATTTCTATTTCTATTTGATTTTCTGAATAGTTTTGACGTGTGGCTACCGTAGTGCTAAGTCAAAACCTATTTTTCCTCATCCATAACAGAACGCTTATATTCATGTTATTAAACAGACAATTTTGGAAAAAGAAATGAGAGACAGAAAAACACCAACCAGCATATAGTATACATACATACTATCTCCCTTTCATTTTTTTCTGAGTACAGCAAAATTATTTTGTCCCCTCCAGTTACACCAAGTTTCTTGAATAATATTTCCTGTGTTCATTACAAATTCAAGTTGTTTTGTAACCTCCAAATATGATTCATATCGAGGGAAGGACTTATTATAGGTAGGGATGTTTGTGCTTATGATGCGAATAAATCTGTAACCTCAGTTATTGTATAATTATTTATTATTTTGCATGTCTCATGACTTGACGCTAGAGATGCTCGATGAATTACATCAGTGGTCAATTTTGCATGCAATAATCTTACTACGGATAAGTTTATCTGATCTCTATTTTATACTTGCTCTCATTAATAGTTATTTGATGCTTATAAATTTATGTTGTTTTTGAATATGAGATAATTCCATGACTAATTATACTATTGGCACTCTATTTACCAAGTAGTTAATCTTTGTACAACAATCTCTAATTTTAAAACCAGATTTAATCATAATAGAATTGATGGTAGGACATGTTTTTCATGAGAATCTAATTCAAAATGACATAAAAATGACATGCTTTATGTATCTATAAGATGACTCAGTGATTACAGGTAATGGTCGTTTTTACAATGACAATGCTACAATATGAAACTATTATTCAAGTTATTTTTCATAGTCTATAATTTTATATTTTATAATAAAACTTTGGTTTGATGCTTCTTAATTTGATCATGTGAGACTTTATGTTAATGACCTACTATTTTGAGTCAAGCTGGAATATTTTATAGCCACTATATTTTGTGTTAAAGGGTTAGTTTGTTATGTTTCTTTCACTGAGAAATACAAACTTGGTGCTCTTACACATACATATAATAATTAAATAATGAGAGTCTTAAGTATAGAACCCAGATTGAAATTGTGTACCAGTAGTCTACGAACTATCTTGACCTAAAACTGTATTGAGATGCAAGGAGTTTTGATAACTCCTATGACAATTATAATGTATCCAAAATTTTAGTGACAATTGTTCCAGTATTTTCTACTTGTGATCCTTTTTTGGCATTAGGAAGAATGAAGAAATCTGCAAAATACAACCATGAAGGATTAGTTCATCAAAACAGAGACAATGTTGCTACGACTCGCATTTTCAAGATTATTGTTGAATTTTGAAAATGCCAGTTGTAGTATCATTTTCTTTGTATTCATGAGCTAGTTCTTCCTTATTGCATTTTGCAGATTCCTGCCTTATTCCTAATGCCAAAAAATGATCACAAGTTTAGAAAGTATTGGAACATTTTTCACTATAGTTTTTGATATAATATATGGGAATTATCAAGCTCTTGGAATTGGTTGAAATCAAACAACTGCTATTGGTTCAACAACAAATTTTTATCATCTTATGAGTGTCAAACCAATAGCAGTTACTATAATAGTTGAAGGGAGGCCGAATTTCAAATGACTCCAGAACGTTAATGTGTATGATAGGTTCGGAGCACGGCGAGCTTGTTCACAAACAATCAAGTTTGCAGCTGACCCCAATAGTGATAGGTTCCCTGCTGTAGTGCTGACCCAAGCCAATATGAGCCATGCCCTTTTCTGATCTTCTTGAGAAATTGCAGCAGCCGAGGCGGCAACTCTTGCTCCAAGCAATAGTACTAGAAAAATGTAAACACAAGATTGGTCAATGATACATCAGATCAAAATATCTCCTCCAAAGATGGATATAACTAAAAAATTTAACTCTAAAATTTTCAAGGATAGGAAGAGGAAATATTTGGAGCAATGATTGTAATTTTCTATCAAACAAAATTCTTGAGTTTTAGCATTAGAAATAGAACTTCTTATAAGCTGAGGAAAATTTAGCAATCCAACAATTGGTTGTTTTATTCATATTTTACATGTTACCAAAATTCTAAGCATGTCCAACAGCATAGCTGCTTTGTTTATGTTTCACAAAATTTGCCAAGCTAAAATATTTCTGATTTTTATCATGTCTTTTTAGGTAGGGGAGCACTAAGTGCCAAAATATTGTAAGGTGTAAAGATCCTTTGCTCTTGTTCTGATCTACGGAGAAACATATGTGCGAACTTTTTTGTTTTTCGTTGATTCTTTTACTAAATGATTTTGCACCCCATTTTTGTAAGTTAAAATTTTGTAGGATGCAAATAAAAAAGGACAGAAGCTATTATATTGGCAATGTCTAATTAAGCACCTTTGAATTGAAAATCATTAAAGAAGACATTCAAGTGCTTTGAAGATTTCTACAAACAACAATTGAAGTTTCTGTATTTCTTGGATTATTGCGAAATTTTCAATCAACAGCACTTTGAAAGTTGCCTCAGTTAACTTTTTTTTGACAAGATGCCGCCTCGTTAATGATAGGAACAGTTTCTATCAATCAGAAAGTTGTTTATTATTGGAAAAAACAGTACGAAAATTATAACAAATGCTCCCATCAAAGGTAAATTCCTATTGTCCCAAATTAAAGGCCTAATCTGATATGGAAAACATACCTAGTAACTTATCTGTCTGAACTACTCAACATTAACCAATGTTATCAAAACTGGACCAGAAGTCGAATCTGTGAGACCATGGTTTAATAAATAAATATTAAATGATGTTTTTTTTAAACAAAGTATAACAAACCGGCTGAACCAACCGCAGTTCAACTACGGTTCTTCAGTTCTATACGACTGTTACCCGACCTTGGTTGAACAAACTGCCAGACTGGCCGATGTTAGGCTGAATCGACCGCCAGGTCATGTTTTCACTATACTGGCGTAAATATACTTGAGATATGTTTTCTCTATCGTAACACATACTGCATACAAGTTTTTTATTGAGACGATGTTGCATACAAGTTGGTTCCTCCCATAATTAGGATAAAAATTATTGGCCCACATAAATAAATCACAAGAGCTTTATAGGGTCTATTTTTGAGTCCTGGAAACTATCAGTGAAGAACATGGGGAAAAAAGACTTCACAAATCATGCTCCTACCATACCAAATTGATGCATTAAATTACAAACACCATATGACACAAGGAACAGAAAAGAAATAAAAAATGAAAGATTAGACACAAAACATATATGAAATATTTTGGGACGGAATTCATGAGTATGGATCCTCTCCATTTACTAAATGATTCCAACAGGACAAAGGCCCCGACCTAATAATCATTCACTTACCAGTTGGTACATTTGAAGCCAAATTTGATAGGACAAGTATAACGAGAGCAAGTATCGCTATTCCACTAGAACGATCAACTCGTGAATAAGGCTCCATCAACTCCCATAAAGCACTTGGAATTCCAGTTTTGTTGAATCCATCTACTGTGATAAACATTCCACAAAAGAATATCAAAAGTGAATATGAAACCTGTATCAACAAGAAGAAAATAAGTCTAAGAAATTTGTTCAATTTTCAACTAGCACAAGAATAATAGTAACCAAGTTTTATAGTTTTTAAGTACCTTCTCTAAAGAAGGCCCAGCATCTTTGAAATCAAGAACAATCAAAGCTAATGCGGCCGAAATTGCAGTCCACGACAAATTTAAACCAAGAAGCATTGCAATCAACATTCCTAATGTGATCATATAAACGCAAGATTTCCACAATCTACGCTTCCACTCAGCGCTTAAATAGTCCTTTCCTTCCAAAGAGCTCAAAACATGTCCTTCTGTTGTTCTATCTACTTTGACAAAGGTTTTTGACGGACTACTTTCCTCCTTTATTTGAGAAGCCAAGTCATTATTAGTCCCTTCCTTTGAAGCAGTTGAATTTCTAGCAGAATCAGTTGTGCTACCAACATGAAACCTATCAATTTCACTATCACTTGAAATGAATCGGTTTCGTAGATTATGAACTAGAGGAGAGTTTTGAATACTAGAAGGTTCAACTAGGTATCCATTCAACTCTTGAGAATTAAATGCTGATGAATAATGAGACATTGTAGCTGGTGAAAATTTATGAGAATTAACCTCTTCTTCAGCTGCAACTTCAGCAATAGGATCCTCAATATCTTTATGAACAGATAACAATTTCCAATACATTGCTATAAGAATCAAAGCATTAACTACAACTCCTATGAGCATAGCTGGAACAATACCAAACAAAAACTCTCCAAATGAAATTTTGCTTTGAACAGCTATAACAAGATTTTGAGGGTTACCAATTGGTGTAGCTGAGGAACCAACGTTCGCACTTGAAGCAAGAGCAAGCAAAAAAGGTTGAGGTGGTAAATTATGCTGTTTTGCAATTTTCAATATGAATTCGGTCAAAACAACACAAGAAGTGTCATTGGTGAAAAATGCACTTGATAAAGCTGAAATCAAACAGATTCTACAAATTAAATCCTTTGGCCCTTTACTTTTCCAAGAAAGTAACTTTCCTATGTATTTAAACATGTCTGCTCTTTCAAGATATACACTAACAACCATTGTGCCGAATAGAAGACCGAGAATCGGAAGATCGATTGCGGCGTAAGCTTCGTCCGGACTTATAACTCCGAATATTACCATAAGCATTGCACCTAATAGAGATCCTGCTGTTCTACCAATTGGTAGAAAAGGAACTGCTGGAAAAACTGCTAATATCCAGAAAATTGCAAAGGCAATTGAACCTAGAACAACTTTTGGAATAGGAGCTAGTGCCATTATTTTGATTCAAAGATCAAACTACTAAAACGCAGCCTGTAGGTCATTAACTACATGTGAAATGCAATTTCCTGAACAAGAAAAAGAAATTGGTTAGAAAGAAGAGCTTGGAAAAAATCCAACCTTTTGAGAGTTTATTGTTTTATCAGTATCAATGACAATTTTAGAAATGAAAAAAAGACATGCAATGTAATTTAGTTCAATTTTATGCCACTATAGAAATTTGGTTGTGGATAATATTAGAAAAGATAATATCATCATATATAACATTTATATTTAAGGAAAATAGAAGACTAATAAAACAGCACAAAACGTTTACCACACACCTTGTAAGCTCATGTCCACTTCCTATCCCCAAATTGAATTTTTGTCATCTGCATGAAAAACTATAAACTTTTTGAATGAGTGTGTTTTTGTTTTAAGGAGTAAGATAGTTAAAATTGTAGCATGTATCTATATCTTTATATATGGATCATTGAGGTGTCTTCACACCTCATAGTCACATCGTGAAACATGAAACTATTTTATATGTGAACTGTGAATTATCATTATAATTATTATTAAAATCATAAACGGAAAAAATAATGTGAACTTATCTCAGTTGTTAACGACATTGTCTTATATGGGCAAGGTTCATTGTTCGAATCTGAACATCTCACTTATTCACCTTTAGAGATGAATTTGTAATCACTTAGTAGCTTAAAAAAAGTCGTGAACAGAAACTTCGGATTTTTTTTTGTTCCAAAGAAACTTCAGACTTTTTTTTTGTTGAAGGAAACTTCAGACTTTAATGAATGGGATCATGGAAAATGACAAAAAAAAAAATTTATTGGTAAATATTGATTAATGGTTAATTTATGACAGTAAGACAAATCTGTTAGCAGCTAATATCAAAAATTTAGTCTTCATTTTTAACTAGAAAATGACATGTGCATTATTGGGCTTTGTCCTTTTTGTAACCAAAAAGAAAATGACATGTGAATTCGTACAACGTAAAATTGTGTTAATTATATTAAAAAAAACTATTATATTGGTATTATTGTAAATTTTTAAAGATATTAAATGAAATTTATCAACATTAATAAAATGTTCTTATTAAATATTTTTTCTTTAATATGCAAAAATCGATTAAATATATGCATCATGCCCGTTGTGTTTCTCATAATACATTATTTCTTTTTATTATTTAACAGCAATTCACCAAATTAGTGACATTTAAAGGCACCCCTCTTAGAGGCACAATTTATCAGTTTTGTGAATAAACAGTTTTGGGTCTTGATCATCTAATTTTTAAAGAATCTATGATAATTGATAATTTAGTTTTTGTTCAAAAAAGTAAGTAAAGTTTGATAAAAGAGATCAAAAAATCGACTATTTTATAAACAAAATTTGTTATCAAACAATTTAATAGAAAAACGGTATATATAGTGTAACCATGAGAAACCTCAAAATGCAAATCAAATTTGGGTATTGACTTCTTGCACTTCTAGTTTCGCATCTAGTGATTCTAGTTTGATATCTAGTTTGCATTCCAAGTTTGGCATCTTGTTTGGTAAGTTTGGCATCTAAATTTGGGTATTGACATCTTGCACTCTAAATTTGGGTATTGACTTCTTGCAACCCAAATTAATTGACATGCTTGTTTTTTCCTATCACATTCGAAAACGAAATGTAGATATCTCTTTAAATGTTAAATTGGAGGAAAACAAAAACAAGTTCTTAAATGGGGGCCAAAACTTTTTATTCCAAAAAATTGGGGGACTGAAAAAGCATTTTAATAATAAAAGACTCCAACATTGCTCCTGTCCATAGTGATGCTACCTTAAGATGTGTTGCAATTTTAAAAACATTATGGGGGATATTTCATCTTTTTTTTATGGGGGATAATTCATCTGGTGACCAGAATTTCATAGATAAGCCGGATTAGAGTCATGTTGATGATGATATAAATGATAAGTCATTTACTCCATTTGTTTCAAATAGACAGGAGACATTGCAGCAGTCTAGAGGACGAAATAATGAACGCATTCACAACCGCGCCAAAAGTGGAATATCCAAAGCTTATTTCAAGTAGACAAATATTTATCGGGAAGCAATAATCATATAAAGAACACTCCCTTAAAAAAATACAAAAACGATGCATTTTATAAGGGCTCAATTAAATCCCTTATGTGGAGTATAGAAAATAAACCATCAAATTTAATAAAATAATCAATATATGATTCAGATTCGATAAAAACAAAAGTATATCCTCCGATCATCATCACCAAGAACACACAACTGCAAATTATGTATTGGTAACATCAGGATCATCAATTTGTCAAACATCGTTGGAAGCATGGCCGGACCTTGGGGTGTGCAAACCGCTCAATGAAACTGGGCCTCCCCAAGGCATGGACCTAAAAAAAAAATTATAGTCCAATAGTATTGCTAAGTGTGTATACGGCAGTGATTTTCACCTTTGGGTGTAACGCTTATATACGGTATATTGTATTTATCTTTTAAAAAATTTAAATAGAACATTGTTCTTAAAAAAAAAAAACATTTTTATTTTATTACGGGATTCTTTTCACCTACAGAACTGAGTCTCCGTATTTGTAGGAACGGCCCTGGTTGGAAGATTTTCGATCTGATAAATTGTATTCAAACTTCACAGAATTATGAACCTCGGAATTTGATGTAGCCGTCGCCATTGTTGTTGACCTAATATTATATGTTCTTATATGCGACTGTGAAAATTCTCAAACAAATGGGACTCATAAATTTTATTTTCCATAACATGAGAGCAAAACCCTTCACCGTTATTATTTATTAATATTAACACTATTGTTATCCTTAAATTTCTCCTGTTCTGAACGATGAATCACCACTATTAGAATCTGTTTTAATCTTCTTGTGAATCACTCTCACTGTCTTGAAGAATTATTGAACATGTTTTGAAGAATCGATTAAGGTCTATGAATCAAAAAGTTATCGTTGGATTTTGTCTCAAGGACAAGATTGTGTGTGAGAATGTGTACATGTTATTACTTTTAATTTTAAAGAATCCAAAACATCTATAAAACCGATAAATAACTTTCCCTGCATAATATTTACTAAAAAAGTGCTTTTTAACTAATTTGCATTTTTAGAGAGAATTCGTTTTATTCTTCTCCATCGTTCGTTTTCAGATGTTTGAAAATCTTTGTTTTGTTTGCATCTTCTCGTCTTCAAGTTCTTCTTGTCTCTATCTACACACTCTCGACATTATTATTGCTTTGTTCTAGGTATTTTCATTCTAGTTATTATTGTTATTACGCCTCAAGAATTTTGGTAACTGATAAAAGAAGAGGGAAAAGAGATAGAATATCAGTTATAGAATGTTGGAGTAGTTACTAAAGTACTTTTTTTTTGGTGTATTGTTAAGTACTTAATCTTATGTAATATAAACTATATTCTGATTTGCATCCAACCATATCACTGTCAGTCTGCAACAGATATCAAGGAATTGAAAGTCGGAAATAAAGTTTTTATCTCTAATTTTGTTAAAGGAATTGATTAGGACCAACTAATGACTAATGATGTCTACAACAAACTACATGATTTTCTCCTTGGTTATAAAGCGCTCAGTTAGCCACAATTCTTAAACAATGTGAATTTTTTCGCTTACAAGAATAATAGAATGAACTTCATGGCTATCTTCTTTGCATCTCATGGTGAATGTGCATTCAAGACCTACTTCAATAGAAATTTGGTCACCAAACTCAGAGCTATAAGTTACCATTTTGTCGGTGTCCTAATTACATTCAAGACCTTCTTCAGTGGGACTTTGGTTACCAAACTCAGTGCTCTCTATATACTTGATCGATATATGATTGTAAGGTCAATTCACTATCATGGAATTTGTTATGCGTTGCTTTAGCTCTTTGAGTGTGGGTCAATTCACTAAAATATATCTCCAAGTTATGGGAAACTCCTTAAAAATACTATACTATCATTTTGCAATTCCATTGAGTTTTGTTGTATACATATTTTTGTTGTAAAATGTTATCTTTAATTCCTTGTATCAGTTTCATAATATTAATTTTATCTAAATTTCACCTTAACAGAAATGGAGTAATGTTTGGCTTGTTGTCAGCCTTAATTCTGAAATCACTGTCACATCCAAAGGAGAATAATACAATTGATGCGTGTTGGAATTTTCTTATATCACCTGCAAAAATGATATCATGATTTTTTTTTTTTTAAACACAATGCTTTTATACATTAGAGATTTTCATGATGCAAGAAACTTCTTACAGGTTCAATTCAAGGTTAAATCAAAATATAACGATATTAAACTCGTGTACTATGAGAAGAATCAAATAGCAATTATAGTTGTAAAAATCAACTTCCCGAACCGTTTGAAAAATGTACTTGAAACCAGTTTCCAGAGCACGATTATCCAACTATGTGAAGTATCTTACTCATTGGAAAGTTCGGACTTATGTAACCACGAAGTAATTGTTTATCTTGGAAGATACTACCACTTCAAGTTTCTTGGTCATTGATTTTAGAAGAAACAAAAATTGAAATTCAGCAAGTTAAATAGCCTTATTTATCATGTCTTCAATGTGTCCTGAACTTCATCACTTCACCATTATTCTAGTGCCCCGTCCCTCATCTGAGCATGAACACTAAATATAAACAACGAATCTGATTAGAACTCCAACTTTGACGAAAATTGTTGTATGTAAAACAGAAAAAATATTTGCTGTGTGAAAAAAGAGGATTTTAAAATAACTATTATGCTAATCTAAACCTGCAACGATTCATGAGATACAAAAACAAACAATATAAAACTTGATCTAATATTTTCAAAGTAAGGTCGAGTCACCCTTCTTTAAGATGTAACATTTGCTACTATTATCTGCAAGGAGTAACTTTTGCTACTATTATTTATTAACAACGGTGGAACAATTCCAGTAAACAACATTGTAGTAAACGGACGAATGCATAGAAAAAGTTAATTTAAAACCCACAAAAGTGTTGAATTCGAAATTCAAAGATACATATAAGAATGTGTCTAGAGTAGGTACCTGGATAAAAACTAGGCAATAAGAGAATTGCGGCATGCCTCGTTTAGAAGTTGAAGTTCAGGTTATTATGTCGCCATCAATCATCACACTTTGAATGTGAGAAATCTTTCCCCAATCTTCACCTTTAGGTTTCTTACATTGTTGTTTGAGCGAAGGACATTGCCTAATTTGTAGAGTTGACATGGATTTAGGCAGACCCTTCACTGGTAAGCATTGGAGACTGGGGCAGTCAACAAGATGCAACTCTTCAATAGACGAGTGGTGGCAGAGACCCTTGTAGTCTAAATTTTTCAGTTTAAGACAACTATATATATACAAAGATGTAAGAGAGAGGGGAAGCAACCCTTGATCAGGAAAAGACTCCACATCAATTTTTTCAATATACAGACTTTTTAGAGAAGTTTTGACTCCTAAAGCCCATTTCAATGATGCAATAAGAGATTTGGAGCATCCAATGAGACGCAAGAGTTTTAGGTTCGATGGCAAACCTCCATTAGAGAACGAATCCAGTTGTGGGCAATTTGTTATAGTTAGGTCAGTAAGAGATGGAAAGAGAGTGTGCATGCATTCAGGCAATGATTTTAAATTCTCCAAATTGCAAATATCAAAATACTTCAAACTCGGTGCAGAGAATCCTCCCTTAGGAAATGATACAAATTTAGGGCACTCGGTAATTGCCAAACGTGTAAGGAATTGATCATGCTCATGCTCCTGAGAAATCATTTCAAGATTTCTTAAGTTTCGCAATTTGAGAGACTGGAGTTTTGGGCAAAAATCCAGTGGAAGGGTCGTTAGAGAGTCACAGCTACTAGTGATGCACAAAAATATAATGAAATTGCTGCAACAGCCTAGGGGGATGTTCATATTTGGGCAATCCTCAACTACCAAAGATTCGAGAGAGGTGTGAAATAAGGTATGCCCAACCCATTCAAGTAGCGTTCCTTCCATACAACGTCCACCAATCCTAAGATTTCTCAAACTTGATGGTTGATAATCAAACTGCAGTTTTCCACAATTATTAAGATGTAATTGATGGATGAGTGGAGCCAATGAAACAGAAGCCACAAGTTGATTGCAATTAGATATTTCAAGCACCATCAAACAAGGAAGTTGCTCAGGCAAACACTCTTTTAGATTTGGACAACTTTTTATAGAGAGCTCTTGGAGACACGGAAAAGCACCGGTCACACCTTTACAATCCCATTCTTCCCATTGCTTCATATTCGCAAACCTTATGATTTGCAAGGATGCAAATGGAATAATACCAAGAAAAGAGCTACTCCCGTTCCCATAAAATTCACTGCCAATAACGACTATCCCAGATAGCCCAATGATATGCAGTTCCTTGAGAGATGGCAAAGTTCCAAGTGGAGGCAACAACACACAATTTTCACAATTACTCAACTTTAAGGACACCACATTGAACAACGAATTATCTCCAAACCAATCTGGAAATCGTGTACCGCCATAGCTCCGTATTGACAACCCCTTCAAGTGCTTGGAAGGTTGTAGGTTCTCAAGAACTTCTCTTTCATTCTCTGAATCATTACTATTTGCATTCCATTCTAACTCTAGCTTCAGAAGGTGCACTTTATTTTTCAAATTTGCTGCCAATGCTGCGGCGGGATTGACAATGTTTTGTACCTTTGAAATTGTTAGGGTTCCATGAAGATTGAGTTCTTCTAGTTGTTGTATATTGGCCTCACTACCTTTTTCCACATAAAATGAACTAAGTACTTGAAGATTCTTTAGTTTTCCCACATTCATTGGCATTTTTCTCACTCTAGTTCCACTAAAATCAAGATAACGCAAATTAGTGAGTTTATATAAATTCAAGGGTAAATCTTTCAAATACCGACAATTCCTCAACTTCAATATTTGTAAGTTGTAGAGAGAACACACTGAATCAGGTAACATTTTTATGTAAGTACCAGAAAGGTCTAGATAACGGAGATGCTTGAGATTGCCTATGGTGCTTGGCAACTCATTCTCAATGGAGCAACCGGACAATGACAAGACACGACAGAACTTAAACTTCGAGAACAACTCATACATAAATGTGCTAGACATCCAATCATTCCATGAAATACCATAGGGTGTCATGCTTAATGGTAGGAATGTGCGGAATCTACTAGCATTGTGTAAGGTCTCAAATCTTCCGCAACCTTTACGTGGATTTCTTAAAAATGAAATATGGCGAGTCATTTTGAATACATTATGTGATTCCTCATCTTTGAATGTGAAGCAAAAGTCCCCACATACATATTTTGCCAAATCATTGAGAACATCATGCATGATAAAATGTATTTTATGTTCCCTTGATTGCTGAAAAAATGACCTGGAAAATAGATCGTTGAAGTATTGTTCACCAACTTCCTCCATACTTATGCTCTCTCGAGGGCAATGCAGAAAATTTTCTGCCATCCATAATAAAATTAAATGCTCCTTTTGAAACACATAATTTTTAGGGAATAAGGCACAATAAGCAAAACATCTCTTGAGATGAGAAGGAAGGTGATGATAACTCAACATTAAAGCGGGGATGATGTTGCTCTCCTCTTCTGGTAGCTCCCATAGCTCGCTTGCCAAAATACTTTCCCATTCCACCAAAGATGATTTTGTGTATAAGAGACTTCCAACTGTTTTCAAAGCTAGAGGCAATCCTTGGCATTTTCTAAGTATTCTTTTAGCAATCTCCTTAAGGTCATGATTGATTTGAGGATTTTCATCTAGGAATGCATGTTTGCAAAACAACTTCCAACAGTGTTCTTCTTCTAATTGCTCTAGATGATATATTTTAGTTGACCGTGTGGTTGAGGCAACTTTTAGACTGCGAGTAGTAACAAGAATTTTGCTTCCCTGGGCCCCATAATTAAAAGGAGTCTGCAAAGCTTCCCATTGGTCACGTTTTTCGTTCCAAAGGTCATCCAAAACAAGAAGAAATCTTTTCCCGGTTAGTGTTTCCTTCAATTTCACCTGAAGCAAATCTAGGACTCTAGTATTGTTTCGTGCTCCAGTGATTGCCTCAACAATTTCTCTTGTTAGCGTCAAAACATCAAATTCTTCCGACACACAAACCCAAGCTTTGATATCAAATGTATCCTCCATCTTTTGGTCATTGTATAGATGTTGGGCAAGCGTAGTCTTACCCATCCCGCCCATACCAATAATAGAAACTATTGACAGCTGATGGTTATCATTCTCAACATCAGATGTCAGCCAATTACATATAACCTCCTTTTCTACATCTCTACCATAAATAACAGAGTCAAATGGCAAAGATGATGATGGCGGTTTTTGATACACTTGGCTACTACTAGAAGCCTCTTTCAAACCTAGTATATCTTTTCTGCTTGCAAGATATTCTAGGTTGTCAAGGACTTCTCGCATCTTTGATTCAACTTCCTTATCAAATGAAATGGAAGAAGCATTGAAAAAGTTCCATACCTTGTCAGCACTGGACTCAAATTCAGCTTCCCTGTTACATCTGGAAACTTCAATGTCAATTTCATCTAACAGATCTTCTGCTTCAAACACAGCATCTTTGACAGCATCAAGCCATGCTTTCATGTGTCGATTTTTTATCTGCTTTAATTCTGCATCATCGACTACGGCATTGATGGACAGAAGTGTGATGTTGAGTTTCTTCAAAAGCTTCTCACTGAATTTTCTTCCGCGAAAGTAGGCTCCAATTTCAGCAGAAGCCAATTTTTCAAATGTGACCTGAAGGAAAGCAGAAAGAAGAGCACCACCGACCAATTCGACTGCCATAAGACAAGAAATGAAAGGGAGAGATCAAACAGAAATCAGAGAAATGATTGTTAAATGCAAAGTGTAGTGGATTCAATATTGCAAAACTGATGAGATATATTCTGAATGATAAGAATTACTTTGTGTTGTTGTTAAACATCTTTTATTTTATTTATATTGATAGTTGGCCAACCCATATCGTTGAGTCTTCCCTAGAAAACAAAGATACATCATCATCATATATTAATAAATCAAATTTTACGTATCCAAGGCGTGCCTCATGACAATATCTTCCTATACTAGCTGGTTTTCTTGCACCGGTGCTGACCACGGGTGTGATCTGCTCGTATGCCAATGAAAGTGCCCAAAATCAAAATAATTAATGCAAGTGGGTGGTGGAGTATAGATTTGGGATTTTAGAGTGTACTCATCTCAAGCTCTCTGAGGATTGTCCAAATAGAGTTTGCTCTAAGTTTATATGGACGATCCCCACTAGTGGACAGTGGGATTGATCCCCCAAATTAATCCGTCTTTAGGCCATAACAAGTTAAAAAAGTAAAAAATAATAATATGCAATTGGTTTTTTTTAAAAGCAAGTGGGTTTTATTCTAATTACAAGTATTAATGATCTATTACTTTAATTTAACATAATGGATAGTTTAAGCAAATCCAGTTTTTGGTCAATGAAGGTAGGTAGCTATCTAATCAATATATAAACCTAACAAATGCTTACCCTTGAACTCGTTCAACTTGCATGTCCTTGCTTTGTTTACTCATTTGTCATTTTTTTTGAAGAAACTCATTTGTCATTAATAGATAGTTTAAGAAAGAATATCATAAATGACACCACATTTGATGTACCTTTAAAAGAAATTTTTCTTGAAAATACAAGTAAATGTTTGGTACGGCGTTGCATTTAGTGAAATTGCAGATGAACCACATCAACGCTAAAACTAGATTTCCGGGCTTCTTTTTTTATTTTCCACGGCCATTACTCGTTAAGACGCATATTTGGCACTTTCACCACCTATTCACAAGTCTAACACATTTCGCACTTTAATTAGTTACGCAATGCTCATTTCTTATGAATATAATGATATTTAAGAAGAAAAAAAAGTGTTTGGCAAAACTCCATTGTCATACCCTAAATTTTGACCACTCAAAATATTTTCATTCATATTTTAAAGTTTACTCGTATTGTAATAACCAGAGTCTTTGTTTTATTTTTTACGCATATATTTATTCGTGTTGAAGTATTTAAACATTTTATTTGTACCGTAGATGGTTAAAATATCTTTTTCGCTTCGTAAGCAGTTAAATTCTTTTTTAATTCGTTTTCAGATAGTTAAAACCTTTTGTTCGTATTTTAAATTTTTATGTCGTTCTTTATCAGTTAAAAAGTTTTGTGT
>Ga0228711_1000074_pt1 | contig 74296 bp, 53 predicted proteins | sample MedpolnodulmetaG_2_FD_177996 | JGI IMG/M metagenome (GOLD analysis project Ga0228711, IMG submission 177996) | Root nodule microbial communities from Medicago polymorpha collected in Santa Monica, California, United States - brown nodules | ecosystem: Host-associated > Plants > Roots > Nodule...
CGAATCCTTCTCCTCCCCCAAAGTAACCCCATCAACAAGAGCCAATAAATTTTGAATTAGATTTCCTTCCCAATGAAATGGATGTTTCCTCCAACAAAGGTTCCAAGATCCCCCCCCCCGTTAGATTAAAACCGAGGAAAGGAATAAGACAGGGTAGGTCTCCGATCGATCTCTCATTCCAAAAACTAGTCTTCCTCCCATTAGCCACCCTTTGCACCACCCTATTCGTGAACCAATTCTCCCCTACACTTCCCTCCAAAGTCATCAAATCCTTCCACTAGCCCGAGGTGAACCTTGGCCATCTAGCCCCCTCTAGAGGTGTATAAGCACTAATATTGTCCCATACTTTTCAACCAACACAATTTTCCAAAGTTATAGCTCATTTTGAAGTAAATGTCATTTCCACTTAGCCAAGAGACTCATGTTCACCACCTTCACATCTCTAACGCTTAAACCTACCTTGCTTCTTGGTTGACAAACCTTCCTCCAATTAACTCAACAAATCTTTTGACCACCTCCAACAACTCCCAAAAAAAATCTCTTTGAATATAGTTCATCATTCTCACCACTTTTGCTGGAATTTTCAAGAATGACAAAAAGAAGATAGGAATTGCATTCAATACGGAATTAAGAAGTACAATTCTACCTCCTGGACTCACATATTTGCTTCCTCGCAAGTTAAGCCTATTTCTAAATTGATCCAACATTGGCTCCCAAGTCTAAACCTTTTTTGAAATGGCTCCCACCAACAACCCTAAGTACTTGAACGGAATACTGCCCTCTCTACAATGCAAGAAACCGTAAGCCGCTTCCAAAAAGTCTCTTGGAACATTAACGCCTATCAATGAACTTTTGTGGAAGTTCACTTTCAGCTCCGAAGTCATTTCAAAACCTCTCAACAATGCCTTCAAATGATTAGAATATGAATCTTTTTATATTAGTTACAAGGATGACTATTATTTCTATTTTGTTGTTTTGAAATAAAGCATAACTATTGTTTTATGTTACTGACGTTATTTACAACTTAAATAGAAGATAATTCTTTTTTTGGAAATTTGTATTTTTTTTATTAAGGGTCAATTTTTAATATTAGAGCATAAACTCTAATTTAATTGGGAGGACCATTTTTATATATCTTTGTTCCTTGATGAGGCGCATTTAACAAGATAATAATTTTGTAAATTAGCTAGCTACAATCAAGATTTTACAATTTTACTAAGAAATGATAGTTCATTAAAAAAAAGGAAAAACAAATACAGAGATAGAAAAAGTAAAATAAATTCTTGGCTTCCTCCTATTCAATTCTCGTGATGCTTTTCTACTCCTTTAACACCTTTTTTTCTTTCTCTCTTTTGTGTGTGGCATGCTCAACAATCCTCAACCAACCAAGTCTTTGCATGGAATATGTCATCCCCACACGTGAATCTTATGAAATCATATCCATCATTTCATTTCATTCATTCATAGCCCCATTAAGATGTAGTACACAAGAGTAATGGGTAATGCAATCAACATTCCAAAAATGACACTGCATTCCCACCAAAATTATAATCATTGGTTAGCATTAAAAGAGAGGAAATTGAAGTAAAATAATGAAGGGTAGGAAAAGAAAATTCTTAATTGTTGAATACTCACCCTGTGCTTAGAATATCAGGATGTACATTATATTCTTTAGCAAAGACAAATGGGACAATTCCTTGTGGAAGAGCTGCCTGTTGTATTTTGGCAATTAGATGCCAAATTGGACAGACAAACAAACATGTTAAATGTGGTTCCAACTGTTTGTTGTACAAATATGATTTACAAACACTAAAGATATATAAATCCTCAATATTAATATTAAGATATATTTCTTATATGAATTTAAATTTAACTATTTATTATGAACCGATAAAGAAAATAATTAAGGGTTAAATATGTTTTTAGTCCCTACAAATTCATGAGTTTTCAAGTTTAGTCCTTATAAAATTTTAATGGTAATTTTAGTTCTCCATAATATTGTAGTTTGTAAGAATAGTCCTTATTTTGAAAACTTTTCACAAAAAATGGGTATGTTTAGTCCTCTAAAATAGTCCCTATAAAAATGTAAATAAGGACTAAAAATGAATAAATTTTTTTGTAAGGACTAAACTTGAAAACTTGTAATTTTGTATAGACTAAAAACATATTTAACCAAATAATTTATTCAAATAGCATCTCTTCATATAAATATATATTTGGCAAATATTTGAGAATGTAATACACAAATGTATACCATATATGATTAGAGATATGTATAAAATATGTTTACACAATCAATTATTATACTCTTTTTTTTATAATGTGTCAGTTGAGTGCTAAGAATTTGACTCTATAAACTTGAGGGTTGAAGTTCAAATTCATTGGCTATTTATGCCACTTTTTAAATAACTAATTCATATTTTCTGTTTTAAATATGAATTGTTGGTTTGTTTTTTCATAGCCAAAGAATGTTATTTGCAAAGATACCATAGTGCATATATTTTTGTACCAATAAATTCCAACCACTGAAATTATTTATTTATTTTATTTAAACAGCAATAAACTAACTTATCTTGGCAGAGCTAGAAACACACACTACACAAATATATAACTATTTAAATGTTAACAGTGAATAAAAAAAAGGAGAGGAATTTTTTGGAGGGTATGCAATGAATATTGTAATGGTTATGTTAAAAGGGAACATAAAAAGAAGACAGAGAAAAGAAACAAGACCTGAACAATGGCAACATGAAAGAGAACACCTTTGAGTCCAACAGCAAATGAAGCAGCTGCCATGACAGCTGGACCAACAAGGAATCTCACACCCATAGAAAAAGCTGCAATGGAATTTCCACATGCTATGATTTTTGGTTGCAAAGCCATGAACAAACCTGTCAAAACAAGCATGCCAAAGAGGAGGCAAAGCATGCCAATCAATTAGTATCACCACTATATATCTTCAGTCAATCACATTTCTCTTTGTGAATCATCTTTCATCATCACTACCACCACTAACCACACCTCATCACATCACAAGCTTGGCAAAAAGTTATAATAAAATTTAAAATTGGAGTAAACAAATTTATCAAAATTATAAAAATATATCTAATACGTCTTTTGTTAATCAGTTTGATCTTTAAACGTGTTTTTGTTGGTTAGTTTAATCATCTAATGTGTCATTTGTTAGTCAGATCCGGTCGTAACATGTTATTAAAATAAAATGATTTTGATATTCTATAATTTATAGGTTAATTTTTTTAAGATTTTTTTTAAAAAGAAGCTTTTTTTTTACCATAATAAAAATTAATTTTAAAAAATAAATTATCAAATATGATTTTTGAAATAAAAAGTAGTCAAAACAGAATATTATTTGAAACAAGCTTTAATTTTTATTTTTTTTGTTCAGATTCTTATTTTTATGAAACTTGTAACAAACATGTGAACATTTATATAAATAATTATTTTTCCAAAAAATGGATTTTTTTCCAAAAAAAAAATGTAGCAAACAAGACTTCAATTGTATCAGAAATTTATTAGCAAAAAGCACACTTAGAGCTAGTTTTCTAATTTCAACATATTTAGAGAGTATAATTAAAGCGTCTAACAAAGTAAAAAAATTAAAATATCATATACTCCTTAAAAGAGTGAAAAAAGATTGAAAAAGTAACAAGCACATTATCATAACATTATACTGTTTACTTTTTCTCTAGTTATCACACACACTCCACACCACCTTTGCTTGCTTGCTTGCTTTGTCAAACAAAGCATTTATTAATAATGATAACAATAATTATCAAAATTAGAATGGAATATCATAAAAGATCTTTTATGCTCTCTCTTTTACTTTTTCAGGAAAAGAAAATGTCAGAACAAGTAAAAATATTCTGTTTTAAATATCTTTTTTGAATTGTTTTTCAGTCAAATTATTTTTGAAAGATAATAGTAACATAAAGAAAAGATAATAAACTGACCAAGACTGAACATAGCCATGCCAAGTCCTGCATCTGACAGTATGGAAATAGACTTTGCTATAATGGCAGGCATTTCAATATTATACCTGCAATATACAACACAACCAAACTATAATCAATCAAAATGGAATCAATATGAAGAATTTGGTTCCCTGTCATCAACAATTGCACGCATTCATGTAGTAAGCGTATCAGATGGTTCAAATATCAAATTTAGTATTTTTAATTTTTAAAAAATATGGATTATTTGATCTCGATCAAATGACCCCAATTGGCTGACTACATGAATGGTCACAACTGATGCAGGTGTAACCATCTTATTAGAAATGAACGGCCAAGATCTTTTAAAGCTAATTTTGTTATTATATAATCTGAGTTGTTCGATTTCAAATTAACGATCAAAATCGTTTACGTCAGGTGATTAAGGTAAAAAAAACATATTTTACATGTGTAATGTGGAAGACATTTATAGATTTTCATGAAAAAAAACATACCTGAATGAAACTAGAGACCAAGTGAGACCAATCAAGCTAGAGTAAGTGTTTGGATTTCTGATAAGTTTTCTCCAAACCATAATCAATATAAGCCTAGTCATCACACTAGCTGGTGGCATAACTTTTGATTTTCCATCCCCACCTTTCTCACCACCTTCATGTTGATTCATTTCCCTTTCCATCCCTCTATTTCCAAAGCTGAATTCATCTTTCTCCAAATAGTCCTCTTGAGTGTCTCTATGACCCTCCACTAATTCATCAAACACCACAAAGAAAACATACACATAAGAAAATAGAAAAGAAAATGAAAACCAACATAAAAATCAAACTAACATGTAAAAAATCAAACTTTAGGGCCTCTTAAAGTTATCTACTGATATAAACACTTGTGATACGGTTTCAAAAAAGCATATGAAGATAAAAACTATTTTCATATGCAAGGTCCGTAAACTATTTTCAGTCTATGAAAGCTTATTTTCACAGACTGGAAATATTCTATGTAAGGTTCGTAAACTATTTTCATGATATTTTCATGGTAGCTTATGAAAACATTCTGTTTCATGATATCTTTTATTATAGAGATAAAAACAGCTTATTATAATAACAACTCATACATAAGTACTTATACTAAAACACTTAAATAAGTAGTTTATCCAAACAAGGTCTAAGAAGGTAAAGCAAAAAAAAGAACCAACCTTTTCCAGGAGACACATTCAATTTAACTTCTTTCTGATCATGAGCACCAAAGTCATGTCCACCAAACACATCAGAGACAGGTGAAGCACTAGAACTCCAAACAAACATATGAAGATCTTCTTGTTTCTGTTGACTTTGACCATTACTCTTCTTAACATTAACATTAGAACCAAGATTTTTACTACCATTATTTGTAGGAGAAAACATTCCTGGATTAGGTGCAGGATAGTTTTTGAATTTCTTAGCATTATTAGCTTCTTCTTCATAATTAGAAGGTCTTGGAGTAACACCTCTTGAATTAGCAGATAAACCATAGTTATTAACAACATCATTAGCACCAAAGTTTGAGTTTCTTCCACCACCCATCATAGAATAAAAATCAGTATGATTAAAACTAGAACCTCTTGGTGTAGGGTTTCTAGAAGATTGCAAAGAGTAAATTTCAGCATTAGTAAGATTAGAAGGTCTTGGAGTATTTGAAGAAAGACCTTGTGATCTTCTTGAGTAAATATCTGATCTTGAAGCATTTGATTTTCTAACAGTAATATGAAGTTTACCATCTTCTTTGATTTCAGCATCAGTTTCCAATGGTGTTCTACCATCCAATGACATGACATCAGAATCAACATGGATTGAAACAATGGAACCAGCAGTGTCAGGAAACTGTTCAGAAATCAACAACCTTGCTCCTCTAAACTCAAACATGAAAAGCATCAAAGTATACCAAATGATACATTGAAGAACAACAATTTGTACCATTAAACTACCTGAAAAATCACCATACATTCCTTTAAGTAAAGGAATTCCCATAACCAAAGTGTTTGGAAGTGTTGAGAGTGAAAAGAGTGTTATAGTCCATTCTAAACAACCCCTTTTGGAGAAATTGCTCCAAATAGCAAGAAGAAATAAGATTATGAGTTTTTGAAGTGTATCAGCTGCTAAAAACCTAAGGTTCATTTTGTAAGGATTGTTTGATGCTATGAAATGGAATGAAAGAAGTGGAACTGCAAAGAGTGCAACAAAACGGTTGATTCCTGAACATTGATCAGGTGAAAATATTTTCCACCATTTTACTGATCCATAAGCTAAGATCATAGCTACATAAAGTGGCACCATTGCTGTCATGACATGGTAGAAATCTGTTAAAGTGATCATGTTTTTGTGTTGAGGTTTGAAGAAAGTTTGAGTTTTAGGGGAAGAAGAATAAAGGGTAGGAGAGAAGAAAAAAAGAGTTTGAAGTTTGTGTTATGAGAGATAGTAGGGTTGGTGGTTGTGATGATGAAAAGATGTATAGATATAGGGAAATGAGAAAGAGAGCATGTGGTTTATTTGGATTTTTGAGGTAGTGGGGTGGTGTGTGTATGCAGCAGAAGAATATAGCAAATATTTTGAGTTTTGAGAGAAGCTAGCAAATTTGCACTTGCAGTCTCCAAGGCATAGAGAGGATGGCAAACTTTTTTGCTTTTATATTTTAAGTATTTTAGGATCTTGTTAACCTGTATCATGACGACACATGTTAAGGACTAAAAAAAACAATTTTATATTGATATAAACACTTTTTTATTTTTGACATATTAAATGTACGATTTTTAAGATATTATATAAGATTGAGTTTCTTAACATTTGCGGACATATGCTAATTTTTTTCTTCTTCTTTTTTTAAATTATTTTGAGTGAAGATTAATTTTAGTATGAGAAATATTGTGAGACCTAATTTGGTCCATAAAAAATAAAAGTCAATTTTAGTTTATGGGAAACAAAAATGGAACAACGTTTTTTTAAGGAAAATGAAACAGCTTAGTGTATGTTCGATTTTACTTTTGGATGATTTAAAATTGATTTTAACTGTATAGAATTGATTTCAAGTATAATTGATTTTGTTTTCAGAATTTATTATGATTTGAAACTAAAATTTGGAGTTTTTATTCTAAAATCGACTTTTAAACTCAAATGCTTGTTCAATCCATATTTTATGGAATGTATTTAAATATATAATATTTTACGATCATTTCACTTTTAACAGAAATCAATTTTTTAAGATTAATTTATTCAAACTAAGGAAGAAGACATCAAAATATTGAATCTCAGAACTACGTAGTCCGAATTTTATTTTTTTCAAAGAATAAAAGTTATTTATATTTTTCTCAAATTCCTAATTTAATCTCATAATTTTCCTTAGACACTAAAAGTTTTTCCTAGAGACTAAAATAGGTCTTTTCTCTATTATTTTTTATTTTTTGAAGTTTTGTTGGTTTGCTTTTTGTTTTGAAGTGTGTTTGGATTATGGGTTTGGGAAAGGAATGGGACTAGTTGAGAGGGTATTTGATGTGTGTTTGTGGCTATCTCTTTCTATACACCTTCTATGGGACCTATATTTGTCGCAAAAAGCATTGAAAAAGTATTTTGGGTTGAGGTGGGGATGTCTCCTTAAGTACTTGTTTTAGAGAATGCTTTTTAGTTTTGTAAAGAGGTGATCTTCTTTTTCTCTGGATCTATGGTTACTTTATGAAAAAGAAAATCAAATAAACATTAATTAAATTGATTATGCAAATTGAGAGAACACTAATTCACATCATATGACATAATAATACATCTTTCAGTAGTTGCTAAGCTCGATTGAGAATTGCATCTTAAAAAGTTGGGGAAAATATTTATTTTAGCCTTTAGAAAAAATCACTTAATGAATGAATTGTTAATAATTTAGTGTGCAATGTTCCACATTGTGATCCTATCCGATTTAAGGCATTAGCATTTACCGCTTTGCATAGAGAATACCCAATTTCCATACGTAAATTGTATAGTATTTTTTTTGTTGTTGTTGGTTGTGGTAGAATGGAGTGAAGCAGCAATGGTCATCGGCAATTAGAGTGAGAAACTCATCGAAGCCTCACTCAAAAACTTGCAATTTTTGGATTGATTTTTTTGTAATAAAAAATATTTAAAAAAAAAATCAACTAGGAGTGTGAATTTTCAAAATAACGTTACTATAAATATGTGTGTGAATTTTCAAAATAACGTTACTATAAATATGTATATATAGTCATATATTATTTTATATGTAAATCTTTGTTGGGGAGTTCGGGGAGCGTTGGGAACGGTAATGAGTTAAGTTAAACGGGACCACTTTGTTGGAGAGTTCGGGGAGCATTGGGAACGGTAATGGGTTAAACGTCCAGGACCACTAAGAGACTTAGACACAATATCTTCACAAAAAACCTTAAGGTATCAAGTGTATGTGTCCCCTCTCTTATATATCCAATGTTTCCTCCATTTCTAATCAATGTGGGACATAATCACTCGCACTTGATTTCCAACAATCTCCCCCTCAAGTGTGACTCACCCATATCACTAGTCTGATCCACACTAGGATCCTGCTTCCACTCCCCCGTCGAGCCTAACCAGGGCTCTGATGTCAGTTTGTTATAACGGGATGCGAGAATAATGACAATAACAGTAAAAGACAGAATGAAAACGACACAAGATTTAACGTGGTATCCAACAATGTGCTGACTAATCCACGAGCAGGATAATCGATGATTACATATCTTGAATAGTATAGGTAATACCAACTATAGCAAAACCCATTAATTATTGATGCAGGAAATACTAACACACAAGGTCTTTATTTATATGATCAAGTCTTTACATATTTCTTTCTATTCTCCGATATGGGACTTTTTCTCAACATTAATTCAAAACATATTTCAACAATCGTGAATATAATACTTGATCTTATTTCTCAAGAATGTGGTGATTGATATATAGGTTTTTTTTAACAGACTCTTTAGGATCCATTCAGCTTAGGTAAATTTTCAAAAAAATTATAATATATCATATAATTTAATAAGTCACTTTTTCTGTTCCTTTTTTATTGTCATATTTACGGGGAAAAATATTTCTATTTATTTGTCATTTTTAAATCTCAATAAAATATTAATTATTATTCCGTCAATATTAATCTTAGTTATTTATTGCAAAGGGAAATACATAAAATTAGTTTTTTATTTTTGATAAAACATGAAGTGTTGAGATAAGTCATCAAGACGAACGGACGTCCCGGCTATGTTGGCAACCCATATCCTTAATAATTATCTGTAACACACTTCTAAGTATCGTTAATAAAATAAGAAGAAGAAAAATACAAAGTTCTGGGGACCAAACCAAAAACAACCCAGAGAAAAAATAAAACAAATAAAAAATTAGAAATTAAAATAAAATAAAATAAAACAAAAGATGCAACAAGCTAAGGAGGTTTTTTTAGAACCAACCCTTGATTGAGTATTATATAATTGAATTCTAAGAGCTTGTTTCTGTAAAGTTTTCTTCATTGATATAGAAATCACCTCTCTAATAGGGTTTTCCTTTGTGGTACAACTATTCTGCACTCTAGTTGCTGCCACCTCACCCTCCTCCAAAAAGTATCGGACTATCTCCAAGTCATGAGTAATTTTTGCTTGTAAATATTCAACATTCGAGTTAACCGTTTGAATTGTTTTTGTTCATGAGTGAACAACTTGCGACTACAACATAGTGGTAACCTTACCTGCAGAAATCCCTTCTTGTTTTTCTGTAATCTCGTCTTCTTGCAAGATTGTATCGTTATGATACATTGGGGAATTCTAATAATCGCTCACATCACCCTTTTTCCTACAAACCCAAACATTAGATTACGATATATAATCTTAACCCCTTATGTGCGTGTATATGAATCTTGCTTATCAGCTTCAGTATCTTCCTCTTCATTGTCCAAAAACATTAGCAAGAATTTTAACTTTGTCCATGAATTGATCATAAAATAGTAGCCGGAGGAACATTTGCAATGAATTTACCGACTAATTTCTTTACTTTATTCGATTCTTTATCTTTCTGATAATGTTTGTTATACTTGAATTCCTCTAATGAATGCCCATTAACCATACATGAATAACAAAATGAGGGAATTGTTTCATATTCTACATACATATAAAGCAAACTCATTAGCCTCAACTAGCCCTCTTTCACACAAGTCATAGTTGAGATTCACATTAACCAACACTCTTGCAAAGTGTCCAAAAGTTCTTTTTATCGTTGCATCGTCCAATGTCAAAGGGATCAAAAGTATCATAATTTATTTATTGTCTTGATATGTATAGAAAACCAAAAAAACAACAACTAAACATGAAGAAATTAGGGGATAAATTTATAATTGTTTTATTTTTGGTTATCTTACTATAGCTATTCTTTTTTAATATGTGTATCATTTGAAATTATTCTCAATACCTTACTAATTTAATTTAAAAAATGTTATATGATCACTCCAGGGGTTGAAGAAGGTATGATATGACTTGTGCGATTATCTAAAAGGCCAAGGGTAATTGGATGCAAGGGGATCTTCGGGGGGCATTTTGAACTTTGAAAAGGTAAATGTGAAAGTTTATGGGACTACATAATGTAGTTGGATGTAAGGGTAAGAAGCAAGGTGGTTCATCGTTAAATTGTCATTACCATTGATTTAGAGTCAATGTGGAGAATTGTTGTGTGTGACTCAAAGTCTTGTTGGGATTTATTTTCTTGTTTCTCAAGAAAATTAAAGACTCTACTTGTTTTTCAAGAAAGAATAAATATAAGGCAGTTTTCTTGCTTGGCAAAGTATATGGGCTGCAAGGCTATTTCTTGAAGTGCAAGACAAGCAAGAATGTTGCTTCACTTGTTTACCAACTTGCTTGACAAGTCTTGTAGTCCATAAGGTTGTTGCTTGGCGTGGAAGACAATCTGAGTTGTGGCTATATATGTTTAGGGTGTTGGTTTTCGGTTCTAACAAGAGGTGATGAGGCAAACTAGGGTTTAATAAAAAAGTGAACCCTTATGAAAATGCTAAATATTGGTTCCTTTTGGGATAGAAACTAGGGTTAGGAAACAATCTCTTGGCCGCCGGAAGGGATTCGAAAAAAGAGTAGAAATTAAGGTTTGTTCTTAGAGAACTTGTTGAAGGCCAATTTCTTGCAACTCTTGTATCTCTTTGTAAGAAACCCTTTGATAGTGAATTGGAGAGAGAGATCTCCTCCATAGTAGATCAATATAGGTCGAACTGGATGAACAAATATCGTTGTGTTCCTCATCTCATTTATCTTATTTTATTGTTTCTGCTTTTTAATCACTTTTTTCATGCCGCTAATTTTGCTCCACGCATTAAAATATTAGTGTGAGTTTTGTCTGATTTTGCATCAAATTTTATAACAAAAACAATGAACGATTATCTCTACAAACGGAGGGTTTGGTATAAGATCAATTCCATGGTAGAAAACCATGAATAATGATAATGTTTGAAATAGAGCATAATTTATGTTTATTTTATTTTGAGATCGATCTAGTGGCCAAAATAGATTCAAATAAACATGCATGGGAGAGGAAAACATTTTATCTGTTATTGGTCTACTTTGCCACGGCTCAAACCGCAACTAAAGAGTTATAACAGCCAACATCTGTCTAGAAAAATCAATTTTAATTTGGGTTCAATATCCGTATTGATCAAAGTTATGATTAAATTAATGAAATCAATTTATATAAAATTATTTCCGGAAAAAAGTTGGATGAATTGAGACGAGTGACACAAATCTCAAACACTAGAAAGATAAGTCCATATGGGACTTCCAAAAATTAGAGGGCAATTAGAAGAGAAGACAAATGAATAAGGTAAAGAGGGTGAAAACCTTCACGTGCATGTAAATTGTCATTTTCCCAAAAAATATCTTGCCACTTCCAAGAGCTTGGGGTTAATCGTTAGGTGGGATTATAGGTCACTCCACAATGTTATGTTTATTTATTTAGGATAAAATAAAATAAAAACGTGAAATAGAAACCAACTTTGTATGTTCCATGTTTATGTCTAAAGTAGAAATAATTAACTTCAAATTAGTTGAGGATAAGAATATTATGATTTGGGAAAGAAAACATATAGACGAGGGCAATGTGTCAATGTCTATCTATATTTTGTTGTATGATGCGACTCGGTTGATTAAGTCTATGATTGAGAAAAAATTGATTTCGATTAAATTGGAGCTAATTATTTCTACCAATTTAAACATAAACATTGAACATGGATCATAAAGTTTAAGATAAAGTGATATATATGAGAATGCATTTATATAAAGTGAGATGAAAAATAAATTTTAGTATAAAATTCTTTAAAAAATAAATTAGTATTAAAATCAATTTTATAATTTGAGGCTACAAATTTTTTTCCTAATAAAAATTTAGGATAAGGTATGATGATGTAGTATGAAAAATATTTGGATTGAGACCTTTTTCGAAGAGCATTTACAAAGATATTTAAATTTATCTCCTTTTAAAAACTTTAACGGAACTCAAACTCAGAATCTCTCATATTCAAAATAGTCTTTTTACTGCTAGATCAAACCCTTGGAATTATAAGCTACAATTTTTTTTTCCTAATAAAAATTTAGGGTGAGGGATGATGTCGCGGTATAGAAAATCTTATAATCGAAGACCTTCTTCAAAGAACATTTACAAAAGTATTTACATTTATCTTTCTTCAAATGCGTTAACGAAACTCAAACTCAAAATCTCTCGGATTTAAAACTTGTCTTTTTACTACTAGATCAAACTCTTAGAGTTAGAAGCTACAATTTCCAAGTTTAAGTAGAATTAGTTCCTGAGGCAAACTCAATTCAACTTTAAATGAATCATGCATGACAAAATTAATTTTATGTCTTTAAAATCATTTTTAGCTCCTCCAAAATGAAACTAAACACACATTAAACATTACTCAACTTTTATAGCTAGATCGATACCCATGTAACGCACTTGTATAGGGATGAAGTATTTAAGTAACTACTTAAACAATTGAAGGAAGATTAATCTAATAGTTAGTTCAAAATATCAAAATTTGTAAGGATAATGTGTTTATAAAGCGGTAGGGAAGAACAAGGGTTTAAAAATATTTAATTCTTTTTCCAATGTTTGCACTTAGGTTTGGAGGGAGGAGAACAAGGGTTTTGGGGATGGGAATAGGGGGGAATGGATAAGTTTTTTAAATTAGAGAATGATAAATTAATTATTATGATTAATATATTTTTAATTTTAAAAATATTATAACTAGATAGATTATCTCTCAAAAAAACTACATAGATTAAATTTAAAGAATTCATATAAACCTTCTAGAACTTTCTTCTAATACAATTTTGTAGTCTCCAAATAAGAAGGGTTTTGTATCATGGAGAAAAATAACTCCAAAACTCTTCCCTTCTAATCTCTTTTATTTCTTCTATTTACTTTTTTCTTTTTTTCAGAGTCTTCATCTCCATTCCCCTACAAACTCGGAAACAAATCTTAAGAGTGTGTTTGTTTCAAGTTTACTAAATTATATCTTAAATAAAATTCACATGTTTATATTTCAGTGAATGCTATTTTCTGAAAAATAACATTCCTCAAAATATAAATATGTGAATTTTATTTAAGATATTTAGAAAAAAAGATGTTTGCTTAACAATATAATACTTTTAGGAACCTTAAAAATTCGGAGATTAATAAATGATTACATATAAATTTATTCTCATCTTCGTGAAAACTTTGTTCTCACCTTTTTCTTTTAGAAAATTTTTCTATTCTAAAGAGTATTTAATATCCAAGAATTAAATTTAGTAAACTTGTAACAAATTTAAACATATATATTTCTATCATTTTATTCACATAAATCTATTAATATAACCTGAAACAAACGCGTGGTAGTATTTTCTCAAAATAAAAATGAAGAATTGTTTACTGAAATCAACAACAGGGTTCTGACTTGGGAGACATGTTGAGAATTGATTACTTGAATCAATAAAGCTGTGAATTATGAGCAGAATAATAAATGTTTATCACAAACACCGTACACAAACATCTCTTGCTAATTGCGATGCATTGCATTGCGTGGTGTGTTAAACAATTGGTACACGTATGAAGCATCATCTCTGCAAAATGCAGAAAGTTGAAACAATCGAGCAAATTCATTGTTGTTATTATTACTTTCTGCTACAAAATTATGTTGCAGGTGACGCAACGCAATGGTGTGTGTGAGCCTCATTCATTTTATGCTTTCTTCATTTATCCAATGGATGGAAAGTATAGGGCCTTAATGAGGACAGCATTATCTACTTATTTTACTTAGCAAGTGCATTGTAAATAACTATTTTTTTCTATAATAATTTATAGTCATGCTAACAGTGTTTTAATTTTTAAAACATTTGTTAAAGAATTCAAAAATATAAATAGTTTGAAGAAGGTATTGTTTAAACTTTTAAAGCATTGTATGCACTATTTTCAAGTTTCAACGTATTATTGTTATATATGATTTCTTAACAACTATTTTTAAAAGCAACAGGCACGAGTTTGATTGAGAAGAATACATCGAAGGAAACGCCTAGTAAATTTGATGTTATTTTGTCAGGTGATGGTGGCGGTTCAGCTGGTGAGAAGAGAGTTGTTAAGTGAACATCATCATGTCCTCCAGGCCGGGTTCGCTCGACTCAATATGGTCCGTGGAGTTTAGAGTGGGTTGACGACATCAAAAACATGACTCTGACTAACAAAGAATAATCATAGTTTGTTTTCTCAAGGGGCATCTAAAGTTACTAAAAAGAAGGGTAGCGGTTATCTTCGACATTGTGCTCAGAGTCTGAAACAGATTGCTCGACTTCCTAATAAAGACTGTAGAGAGGTTCTTCATGCTTTGAGAAGGAATATTAAACGTCGTAAAGCGGTCTCTGGGGTATCTAAGCCTAAGGTAACGTCTAACGAAGGTCCTACTAATAGTGATTCTCAGTCTTCTATTAATAATGAGTGGTAGAACTGGTTGGTGCTTCATGGTGATGATAAGGCTATGAATGAGGATGTATGTGGCATAGGACAAGTTGTTGGTCTTAAGTTTAGTGGTGACAAAAATAATAAGTTTGATACATCGTCAGGGGCGGGGAGAAAAAACAATGGTGGAGGAGGGAAGGTTGTTTAGGCCGACATGATGGAAGGGTAGGAGGAGGGGGGGTTGGGCTTGTGTTGTGTTATTGTGATGAAGCTAATTTCTTGGAATATAAGGGGCCTAGGGGGTTTTGAAAAAAGGAGAAAGGTGTGTCAACTGGTGAGGGAAAAACAACCATTTATTCTTTGTATTCAAGAGACTAAGTTACCGGTCTTTGATGTGACTAAGTTATTGGTTACTATTTGGGATACTAAGGAGGTTGAGGTTTGGTCGTCTATGTCATTTGAGCATGTGTTGGTGATTTTTGAAGACTAGAGAGGAATTTGTTTTGTTTAATGTTTATGCCCCATGTGATGTTATACATCAACAAACTCTTTGGACCAATTAATCTGACAGGTTGGGTTCTTTGAATGATCAAAATATTTTTGTTTGTGGGGATTTTAGTGCGGTTTGGTGTGTCGAGAAATGCAGAAGTGTTGGAAGTCTTTTCAACCATGCAGGGAGCACACATTTTAACAGTTTTATTGAAGAAATTTTTTTGGTGCATTTTCCTCTCCGGGGCCGCAATTTTACGTGGTTTAGGGGGGATGGAAAATCTATGAGTCGTCTTGATCGTTTCCTGTTGTCAAAGAGTTGGTGTTTGACATGGCCTAATTGTTTTCAATTAACTTTGGCGCGTGGATTGTCGGATCATTGTCCTTTAGAGTTATCTGTTGATGAAGAAAATTGGGGACCGAGACCAGTCCGTATGTTGAAGTGTTGGGAGAATTTTCCTGGTTATAGTACGTTTTTTTTGGGATACTTGGATGTCTTTTCAGGTTGATGGTTGGGGGGGTTATGTTTTGAAAGAAAAATTGAAGTTATTAAAATTGGCATTAAAGGAATGCATCAGCGCCATTGTCAGAATTTACCTGCAAGAATGTTGAGTCTCAAAGAAAAAATTGCAACCTTAGATTTAAAAGGGGGCACTTAGGTGTTACTTGATGGGGAGGTAGATGAGCTTCATGGGTTTTCCGAAGAATTGTTCACTTTATCTCGTGTAAATTCAAGTATTTCCTGGCAACAATCTAGAATTCAATGGTTACGTGAAGGAGATGCAAATTCAAAAAAAAAACATGGAATGTTATCGAGCAGACGTCGCAGGAATGCAATTCCTTTTATTCTTGTGAATGGTGTCTTGGTTAAAGGGGTTGATAACGCATGGCATGTTGTCTACCATCATTTTTAGTCACATTTCTAGCAGAGTCTTGCTCAGTGACCCAGTATGGAGGGGCTGCACTTTCGCACCTTAGCTCACACACAAGGGGCAAGTTTGATTAGGCCTTTTTCAGTTGAGGAGGTGAAGGCGGCGGTGTGGGATTGTGAAAATTTTAAATGTCCAGGTCCAGATGGGATTACTTTTGGTTTCATTAAAGACTTCTGGGACATTTTAAAGGAGGATGTAATGCGCTTTTAGCTGGAGTTTCATATGAATGGAAGGTTGACCAAAGGAATAAATAGAACTTGCATTGCTCTTATTCCTAAGGTAGATACCCCTCAACGGTTGAATGACTTCCGTCCGATCTCGTTGGTGAGTAGTTTGTATCAGATTTTGGCAAAGGTTCTTGCAAACAAACTACGTTCAGTTATTGGTTCGATTATTTCGGATTCTCAGTCTGCCTTCATTAGAGGCCGACAGATTCTTGATGGCATATTGGTGGCTAATGAAATTATTGATGAGGCACAAAGGTGCAAGAAGGAATTGATTCTTTTTAAGGTTGACTTTGAGAAAGCCTGTGATTCTATTGATTGGAGTTACTTAGATGATGTGATGTTGAAAATGAGTTTTCCGACTCTTTGACGAAAATGGATGAAAGAGTGCATTGGAACGGCCACAACTTCAGTTTTGGTAAATGGGTCTCCAACATATGAGTTCTCTTTGAGGCTGGGTGACCCTCTTTCGCCTTTCTTGTTTTTGTTAGCCGTGGAGGGTTTTCATGTGTTGATGGAATCTTTGTCATCAAATAATCTTTTCACTGGCTATAGGGTGGGAAGTGGCGATGCAACAATTGTTTCTCATTTGCAATTCGCAGATGATACTCTAAATCTTGGAGGAAAATCTTGAGCTAATATTCAAGCGATGCGTGCCATCCTTCTTTTATTTCAAGCTTTGTCAGGTTTAAAAGTGAATTTTTCAAAAATTCTTTTGGTTGGTGTGAATGTCGCCTCTTCTTGGTTATCTGAAGTGGCAATAGTGTTGAATTGTAAGGTTGGGTCTATTCCTTTTGTTTATCTGGGGATGCCTATTGGTGGTAACTCTCGTTGCTTGTCCTTTTGGGAATCAGTCATTAACGTATAAAATCTAAATTGATGGGTTGGAATTCAAAACATCTTTTTATGGGGGGTCGTCTGGTTTTGCTGAAGTCAGTCATGTTGTCTCTTCCTATTTATGCTCTTTCCTTTTTCAAGGCTCCGTCATGTATTGTCCTTTATTGAATCTCTTGGGTGGACTGAAAGACTGTTTGCAAGTGTAAGGAGGTTGGTGGTTTGGGGGTAAGGAGTATTAGGTAGTTTAATATTGCATTGTTAGGGAAGTGGTGTTGGCGGATGTTGGAGGAGAAGGATACATTAGGATTTAGGGTGTTGACGGCGCGTTATGGGGTTGATGGGGGGTGGCTGGTGGATGGTGGTGTGATGTTCATGCTTTGGGTAATGAGGAGTGGTTTAGTGATCATGTTAGTCGCTCGGTTGGGAAAGGGAATCACACTCTTTTCTGGACGGATGTTTGGTTTGGTGGGGTGTCGTTTAGGGTCAGGTTCAGCAGGTTATATGACCTGACGATGTTTAAGGGGGGGTCTGTCTTTGATATGAGTTAGTTAGGTTGGGGTGAGGAGGGTCGGGTGTGGAGATGGAGGCGTGGGTTGTTAGCGTGGGAGGAGGAGTTGATGGGGGAACTCATTTTACTGCTTCATAATGTTACCTTGCAGGTTAATAAGGATGATAAATGGTTATGGACTTTGGAAACTTCTAAAACATTTTCTGTTTATAGTGTCTATAAATTCTTAACGGCACAGCTTCCTACTGCTACTTTGGTGCCCGTCTCATCTCTCTAGCATAAGGATGTTCCTTCAAAAGTGGTGTTGTTTGCTTGGCGTTTGTTCCGGGATAGATTACCTACCAAGGATAATCTATTTCGTCGCGGTGTTCTTGATCAGAATTCCTTGGAGTGTGTTGCAGGGTGTGGTACAGTTGAATTGTCCGATCATTTGTTACTTTATTGTAATTTGTTTGGGTTTGTCTATTATTTAATCTATGGGTGGCTGGGCATTTATGTGGCTGCCCCTCAGTCTTTGATAGATCATTTTACTCAATTTAGTTACTTTGGTGACGCATCAAAGGTTCGTCAGTCAATTTTACAGGTTATTTGGTATGCTACTGTGTGGGAAATCTGGAAAGAAAGAAATAACATGTTGTTTACAGATAAGACTTGCTCGGTCATTCAGGTAGTGGATAAGATTAAGTCCCTCACGTTTATGTGGTTGAAGGCGAAATTTACTACTCTTCCCTTCAACTTTCATGGTTGGTGGCTTAGTTCGTTCACAATGTTTGGCATAGGCTAATTGTTTTTTCTGTTTTAGTTTTGTTTATTTGTACAGATTTTTTGTAAATACCATTTGGACCTGGCTGTTTCTTTCTTAGTACACCTTGTGCTAGGAAAGACTCATTGTTTTAGTAATATATTTCATTTTAACTTCTTAAAAAAACAACTATTTTTAAAATATTTGTTAGTAATATTTTTCGTAACGTTATGTAAATTTATTCATCAGAAAATACAAGTTTATATCAAATCAAAGATATAATGACTAGGATATAATTTTCACTCTGGTTAAAGTATGAGCAACAAAACTTACTTGTCGCTTTACAAAATTTATTTTAAAGTATGAATAATTTGATAGAAGCACCTTTCAACTAATGTAATCGTGTAAATAAAAACTTGATAAAAAAACTATTCGATAGTTGTACATGAACTCTCTCTCTCTCTTTTCTCCTTCTCTCTTGTGAGCCGTCACAAAAGCACTAGTTTCTTTTTCTTCATCCATCAAAGATGAGTGATTTAGGGTCAATTTTTGACCAAAAATCACCTATCTAACTCGTTTTTCTCTTTCTCTTTTATTGAAATAAGTGATTTTCAGATCTATTTCGTTTTTTCTTTCGCGATTTCGTCGTCTTAGTACGACGTTGTGTTGTTCGTCGTCTTTGTACGACGTTGTTTGTCTTTCTTGTTTTGTTCAGGTATTTGTTCAGTTCAGATTGTCAGATCAGCTTAGATCCGGTGCAGATCCAATCAATGACTTTAGCGTCGTCAACGTTGCAGATCCGGAGGCATGGGTATTCCAGAGACTTGAATATAGTTATATGTGTATGCTTTTGTACTTTTCCGTTTTATGCTATTAACATGGATGTTGTGAGTTTGTTCACAGATTCATCCTTTTTGTTTTTAGTGAATTTGCATTGTAACAATGTACTCTATCGATTTGAATGAACGAGTATCATTTATTTTTGTCAAAAAAAATAAAATAATGTGATCGTGTGATTTTTTTGAAGAACCATGATTAGTGTGGTTTTAATTTTAGCCCCTTAGATTTCTCCTCCATATTATATGTTTGCATATGCGGTTAAATTTGTTGAATGCACATTTAACTAGAAACAGTGTTTGGTGGATTGAATTTCGGGTCGAAGGCATAAACTAGAAACTTGAACATAGTTGTGACTTCTACTTCGACCCGAGATTCAATCCATCAAACATAGTTCCAAATGTTCGCGTAATTTGGTAGTCTCTTCTCAATTTTCTCTTAAATTTTTGTAGAGGCTATATTTTTCAAAATTTATTTAAATTTAAAAAAAGTTTGGAATTTTTAATTAGAATTTCATTCATTTTCACGCATATCGGCGATTTTGGTGTTCTATATTTTAAACAAAAGTAATGTTGGCTAAGAGAGTTATGACTTATGAGTCACGTTAATAAATGATATCATCATTGATTCCCTCTCTTTCGCTGCTTGGTTGTAACTAAGTCTGTTTTTTTTTGTACACATATTTAAATGGTTTTCAAATTTTTTTTTTCTTCTACAATCCTCTAAATGGTTTTCAAGACATTTGTTTATAGTAACTATGTCAAGCTTGATTTCCATCTCTTTCACTGGTTAATAATAGTTTGATAGTAGTTAGATCCCTAGGTCAAAATTTGTCTTAGGCTTTCAAATGTGTTGGATCGACTCTACATAATGGTGTACACCCTTACTAGAATTAAGATAAAATAAGAGTTTAAAGACCGTGGGAAAATGAAAAATACATGAATAATTTATTTATGGATGATACCAGTTGTGACTAAGTATTGTTTCGGTTCGGCTAAAAGGCTTTATCCATTTAGTAAAAGCTCAATTATATGGTAAGACCCAATAAATATCCAAGACCATTACAATACTCTATTATGCATATACAAGGGGGACTCCACTACAATTCCAGGTAACTTCATTCTCTCTCAAAAACCTCATATTCTCCTTGTTCCCCACCTGACTTGGGCGTCGAAGCACATGTGCATGTACCACCCACTTCCGTCTCAGCAACAATGGGGTTTCCACCATGGATTACAGCAAGCACCTCGCCGACGAAACACTTTCCTAATTAATCTGTCATCAACGTGAGTATCATTATCTTCCTCAAGATAATCTCTTTATGGGACCGAATAAGTAATATATTTTTTGTTACAAATAATTCAACAGCAAAACTGATACACATAACTAGTAGAAGTGAGGTATTGCATATTGAGCTTAAACACCAACATTTTTTTACTCGACCTGCACCCGAGTATTGAGATAAGTTTTTTTTAAGAAGCATAGATATGAGTGTTGTTGGCATTGCCGGTGGCGGATCTCTTTATAGACCCGCAAGGGCCACAACATCCCCCAAATTTTCCTTATATACCGTATTAGATGTATCTTATCAATCAGTTTGTGACTGCTGCAGTGGAAAGGGGGTGCCGTAATATGCTAAAGGTCGCTGGTTTGACACCTTCATTGCTTCTTTTTTACATATTTAACTTATACAAATTGTATTAAAAAAACATTTTCGATGGGAATCGAACACAAACTCTCATGTTACATTCAAACTACTCATACCACTAGGTCAATCATCAATTACTGCTACTTCTTGAAACCATTTAATATATATTACACACAAGTTTGACACCCCCAAAAAATTAAGTCAAGATCCGCCATTGGACATTGCTCTTTATAAAAGGACCATTCTCAAATGGTATGAGTTTTGCTAGAAGCCACCCATGAAGATGTCTTTTGGCAAAGTTATAATTAAAAAGTGGAAATCACACCTTGAGGTGTGGGTTGCTAAAAGACACATTCATGACTGACTTCTAGCAAAACCATATATATATCCAATAAAAAATTGAGTGTTGAAAAGAGTTTAATAAAATGAGTGTTGCTAGCGTTGTTCAATGTTGGTTAAGCTATTTTGGTTTTGAGTAATAATATTTGAACAACCATTCAGGGGCGGATCTATTAATAGGCTATGTGGGGCTAAAGCCCCACATGCAACTTCCCTAATTTTTTTTTATAAATAGGGTAATAGTTATTTTGGTCCATGAATGTGTAATGGGTAGTCACAATAGTCTTTTAATGTATTGAAGTTTTAAAATAGTGTTTGATTTTGCAGTTTGTTAGTCAAAATAGTCCTGAAGTGACAATAAGTAAGTATATTAAAAGACTAATATGACAATATTAACAAATTATTTTAATGTTAAGGACTATTTTGACTAGTAAAGTGCACAATCAAGGACTATTTTAAAATTTTGATACATTGATGGACTATTATGGTTACTACTTACACATTCTGATTCAGGACCAAAATAATGATTCCCCTTTACAAATAAAACACAATACGTTAAGAATAAGACCAACAAGTTAACAACCTTGTGCAAAACTTGTGGAAACAAATAAGTGCAACACATTTACTATGATTTATACGTTTTTGAAGTTGAATTTGCTTTTGTCGGTAGCAAATTTTAGCAACTTAGCCAAATTTTACCCCCACATACACCAAATGTATGGATCCGTCCCTGCAACCATTTGTAACAACTTTTGTAATAATGCTTTTTTTTATCTTCTTATTGATTAAAAACAATAGAGAAAGAAAAAAAGAAGAGAGAAAACAACAACATAATGTGAATTTAATTATCTAAAAGTTATTATAAAATGGTTATACAAATGTCATTTCTCTTTAGTTTTGGTCCCAAAAGCTTTGTCAAACTTGTAAAGTTTATAGGTGTTCTTTTTACAAGTAAAGTTTATAGGTGTTTGTTGAGCTTATTTTTATTTTGGTCCCAAAAAAAAAAGACGGTTTCCGTCTCTATAAAAGTTAAAGGATTTGGTTTTGGTCTTTTCATTGTGTGCTATTCTTTAACTTGTTCTGGGTCATACAGAAGGTTATGTGGTCATCCCAAATTGAAATGCAATAATGTATGTGATGTTGTATGTTACTTTTATACGACTCTGGTGTTATATGTTAGCATATGACAAATTTTTTAGTAGTATATTAGCTAGAAATTCATTCATTTAGGTCAATAAGTGGAAAATGAGCCGTCATCAAAACCTTAGTTTATTCTCTTTTATCTATCAAAGAGGGGTGATTTAGGGTCAAATTTTGATCCAAAATCACCTCTCTAACTCGTTTTTCTCTTTCCCTTTTATTGAATAAGTGATTTTTACATCTATTTCGTTTTTATTTTGTAATTTCGTCGTCTTAGTGCGACGTTGGTTTGTTCGTCGTCTTTGTGCGGCGTTGTTTGTTTTTCTTGTTTCGTTTAGGTATTTGTTTGGTTCAGATTGTCAGATCAGCTTTGATCCGGTGCAGATCCAGTCAATGACTTTGGCGTCGTCCACGTTGCAGATCCGGACACATGAGTATTCCAGAGACATTAATATAGTCATATGAGTAGGCTTTTGTACTTTGTCGTTTTATGCTATTAACATGGATGTTGTGTTTCTTCGAAAACAACATGGATGTTGTGAGTTTGTTCGCAGATTCATCTTTTTTGTTTTTAGCGAATTTGCATTGTATCAATGTACTCTATCAATTTGAATGAATGAATATCATTTATTTTTGTCAAAAAAATTAGAAAATCTAAAATGTAACCCTCTCCTTTACATATTGTAATGTCATTATCAACTGAATTATGTTGACCGGAACATAACACAAATTTTATATTTTTTTTTATAGATAAGCGAAATGATAAATAACCATTGAAATTCATACATATAAGTGGAAGGGCCAAACTGCTGAGGTTCAAACTCTTACCACGATGTCCGATCTAACAATTTTGGCCTAGACACTTTTTATTAAATCTTAAAATGAATTATATTTATATTTTATGTCTTAAAATAATTTCTTAAGATAAAAACTGTACACGGATCAAAAATCAAAATTAGCTTATTTTAAGGATGAAAAGTGGTAATTTTAAATTTTGAACAAAAGTACCATGCACATGAAGTGGTTAATTGTTTTGAAGTGATTGAAATCCATTCACTAGATTGTTTTTTGAAACGGTCAATATTAATATCGTTAGGAATTATCTAATGTTTGAGAGTGAAGATTAAACTCAACTTTATCAATTCACTCTTTAATTATTTTGTTTCTACCACCAAATCAATTTTATATCTGTACAATTGAACATGTTTATTCTATATATTTTTTGTATTAACTTGTCGGTTTTTAGGGAAAAGGAGTCATAAAAATCTGAATCTTGGTCAAAAGATAAATAAAGTTTAATCAAAAAATTGTTCCCATCAATAATCGAACTCGTGTCTCCCGAACAATTTATCTTAAAGGAAGTTTATTAACAAATAAAACCAATACACTTAGTTATATATATACACCGACCAGAGATCTAACATAAATACCTAAATACATATCCCCTGTAACTATATGTTTGTCTATATGGATATGGAACAAGTGAGACACTTATAAAATGATAATGTCTAGGTGAGTAAAAGTGTTTTGGGGGAATATATTGAAGCAGCATATGCTGGGCTACCATCATTGTGTTTTAGACTTTTTCCCCATAGCATCATCATGATCATGGTAAAAATCTTACATTACTGTCACCGAATATTTACATTTACATAAAGATAAAGATACATATTGCATTGTAACCAAAAAAAGATACATATTGCATTGCATTAGTCTGTGCTAAATTAGAATTACACACTACACATATATCAAACTAACGTTACCTCAAAAAAAAAAAATCAAACTAACGTGTAATAATTATAATGATGGGATTTAACATATAGATTTCATGACAAATAATGTCTTTGACCTAAATAGAAGCACCACCGGAATCATATACTAAGTGACTATTTCACAATAATCTCTTCAGAAACAAAAAAAAAGGACAATCTTTTAATTGCATGTTTCATCATAAAACTCTCCCAAGTGTTTATTCATAACACGATTAACACATATAGATATATGTGATAGTACTAGCCGTAGAAAATGTTAACATCGAGTTAGGATCATTTCCATTTAGTATTTACTCCATTAAATATTATTATCTATTTGTTTCAAGTAAATGGAAAAGATTTTCGTTTTAACATCACACCCATTTACTGTTTATCTTTGAGTATTCAAATTCAAACAAATGATATTTAGGACATCAACTATTAAACATGAGAGAATGAGAGAGAATCAAAACATGAGAGAGAATCATAGAGAAAAATGGTACTGAAATTAATGGTTGGGATTAAACAATCGAATTTTTTTAAAGCATTTTAATTGAGAGAATTCATTTTCAATAAATGTGTACTTTATAAAATAAAAATAATCTTCTTTCTTTTCTCTTTTGTCCCTCTTCATTGGTAGCTCACTCAAAATAGAAATGCAATTTTTATATAATAACTTCTTCTTTTTTAAAAAAAAAATCGTGATTTTGTTTTTATTTCAATTTATTACGGGAAGTACATCATATAGCTATTTTTTTTAAATTGCATATTTAAATTCTTACACAAATCTAATAATTGTGATTTATAATATCAAATTTCTACTTTTAAGTTACTTAACATGTACTTTATGATATAAGTTAACAAGACTCGAGTTAGATGTATATGTGAAATATTCTAAATATGCTTGCTTATCCTTATACCAACTAAACTCCTATACTCCTATGACGAAATTTCTATTTATGAAGTTTGTAACCAATGCTCCTCATACACTAGTTAAAAGAATGCTAAATGGTGTCATAGGACATATACTAAGTGTGCTTATGCTTACCAACTAAACTCCGGACCAGGATTTGCTGCTGTAGCAGAATCACACAATTTCACATGCTTACAAATCTCAACCATTAATTCGAGATTAGACGGTTTAAATTATATTGATAATTTTACACAGTCAACAATCTCATCCGTTTATTTAGATCGGACATCCGATAACTATTACTGCGTCCCACAGTTACAGCACAAAATCCATTTCCCTAAACTCCTATGCTAATACCCCTCCCCTTTTCTAGAAATGATAGCACAAGCATGCTTTGAAGTCAATGATGGAGGCCAATAGGATCAACAGAGAATGAAAAATAAAAAAAATAAAAGTAACTTGGATCCAAACACTGATTGGTATGTCAGTCATACAATTTATACTTATTCTAATTATAACATCAAATTCCATGCTTAGATGAACGCAATGCAACAGTTTTTTTGTTCCCTAAGAGATTAAATTGAACGCACGCATTTGATTTGTTTATTCATGTTTTCTATAATCTATAAACTTGTTTGTCTTATTAACCTCATGCATGCTCAAACCCCTTATTTTTTTAATTTCCTAGGAAGAAAAAATAGTCATAAAATTGTTCCCAAAATTTCGTGCCCTTCAATATTTTTATTGGCTACCAAGAAAGGGTGGCTAGTAGAAACTAATTTTTGAACATGGAATAAAGCAACGGTTAGGACATTCCAATATATACACTTCATCATGCTTTTGACCATGTAAGAATTCCGGAGATCAAGCACTCACACATTTGAAACGTAGTTGTTTATTGAGTTAAAATCAGATGGTTTAAAAGATTTAGATTTTTATTTTATATCTTAAAATAACGACCTTAAATATGAAACGTTTGATTTTGATCTTACACTAATCGATCTTACAACTTACAACTGTTTGAATGTTGAATATCATTGACTGCTTGATCTATATGAAGTTAAGCAATATAGATTAATATCATCTTTTTTTATTATTATTTTCCTATGCTCACCCCAAAGTATTTAATTTCGAGTCCCCACAGTTTTTTCAATTTGAGCAAGCAGTGAGATAAGTTTTGCCGCAAACATGTTTTTGATGTGGTTGAATGGGAAATTTGATTGTAAATAAGGAGACCAACTTTTGGAAAAGAAAAGAATGCTACACATAAAGTTCCTTTCATACTAGCTAAGGTTTGAAATTGTAGATATGGTAAAAGCACATTTATGTGGATTCACAATGTGTTTCAAACACAATATCCGATGTTGATTTTATTTGTGCTATTTTTTTTCTTCAATTATTGCAATTTTTTTTTTAGTTTCTGATAGGTTCCAATCCTAGACACCAATTAATCTTTGTTTCAAAAAAAAAAAATAGACACCAATTAATCTTATTTGTGGCATTGTTAGACACTAAATATTAAGATATATTTCGATTAAAATTTGAATATTGGTTCACCTTATTATGAGAGATTTAGTATATTTCCCATTGATAGTTATGGTTATATTCTAATTGTAAGTGAAATGTATAAAAATGGAGAACTGATTTCTTACTTACTAAATTCACTATAAAATATGTAAAGATTGATTTAACATAGATTGCGCTTAGATAAAATAATTAAAACATTTAGAAAATTAAAATTCAGGCAATTCAAATGCTTCAATTGAATTTTCTTTATTTCATAAACTTTTATTTGGATAGAGTAATTAAATTATTCATTCTTAAAAACTTAGGGATCATTTGCAAATTTTGAAAATTTATAGGGCTCAATTTGATTTTTTTTATAATTTATAGGGACTAATTTACAACATTTCAAAACCTATAGAGATTACTTTGCAATTCATTTTAAATTTGAAAAATATAAGGATATATTTGCAAAGTTCAAAAAGATCAATTTGAGATTCACATTGTATATGTAAATAAAGAATTTAGAATTCTTAAATTTTAGGTGGTATTTGACGTTCCCCAAATCTACCTATGACAAAATACTTCACAATCTGTGCTCTACTTGAATTTTTTAAGAGGCATGTCCGACTTGATTTTGTCATTTATGATTAGCTAATTTTATTTTTTTTGGTAGTGGCCGGAGTTTGAACCCCGGACCTTGCATATTTTATGCATTATCCCAACCAACTGAGATAAGCTCACGAGGACATGATTAAGCTAATGTTGTTGTGGTGAGTATCCCCAATTGAATGTGGTGTAGTTTTTTTTGGGAGGCTTATATCCTCCAACCCATATAATTTACATTAAAGAGTTTGAACTACCCTTTAAAATTACAATATCAAGGATAATTCTCATGTTCAAAGACACTCTTTAGGTTTATGTTTTTTTCTTTTTTGATGCATTGCTCATTCGGGAATTCTTTCTCGGTATCCATTTTCCGGATTTCCCAAAAAATAATATGCCACCTCATCTTCATCAAGGAACCAACCTATAAGTTCTTGAAAAAATACTTCTCGACATTAGTTTTTTTGTTGAGTTCTATGTAATTGGTAAAAATTTCTTATCACCCGAATCAATCCATTATTGGTATTAAAGTTTGATTATTGAGTACTAAAATATAATGATTATTTTAAATTTTAATTCGTATGCATCATAAGAGTAAATGTTGATTATGATGTCAATTATAAAGTCTCATTACTAAAAATATTGGGTAATGCTAACCGGTGCCCTCAGGCACGCGTTAAGGAAGACAAAAGAGAAAATTTTAAGCCAAAAGAGAAATCATTTAATGCATTGATCACACAACATTAAATGCAAATATTACCCTTTTTGCTCATTATTTAAGCATTTAATGCAAATATTTCTATATTTGACATCTTAACCAGTGTCCCCTTACCCCAAAAATATTTGATTTTATCATAACTACTTAAAAAGCTGCACATAAGATGATTTATGATTAGTTAACAATGTAAAAGAATTTACAATAACATTATATTAAAACTGAACTTTTAATATTCTTTTTAAGAAACCAAATGCAATATATTAATAAACCATCCCAATCAAGCACAAGATGTATCTAAAAATGAACAATACAAAGAGTCAAATCAACAAACATAATATAAACATAACAGAAACAAGAGCCTCGGCTACAAAGAGAAATTCCCCATACTGAAAGACGGCATAGACCACCAAAAATGAAAATATAAAAAAAAAACCCAGCTTATTCGCATTCCGTCACCTCCATGAATGGAATTATAAATACTTATATTTCCACATAAAATAAATTGTCAAACTAAAATCTATCAGAATTTTTTTATGAACTATATTGTAATCATGCAATCAATAATATATTGCTCTATTATTGTATTGGGCTTTGATGGGCTTTCACTTTGAGGTCACAATGATTGCTATATAGGCCTCTTATATTGTTCAACCAATGAAATAAGCTGGCCGGGAGTTACACTCTGACCTGGGCCTAACATAGGTCAGGCAGTAGGCTCTGTCGGTCGTTCTGGCGTATTATAAAGTTGCAAGGCTCAAAAATCATGCACTCCTTTTCTGGAACCAGATGCTAACCTCTTTTGGAACTGTAACTCGAGTCTTTTAGCCCATAGGCTTCGGTCAGCTGACTCACATAGAGGAAACCCAATTATGGCACACCATCTTAAATTCAACAACCCTGTGGCAACTTCATCTTCAGAATCTTCAAATAATTTAAATATGTGTGACTCAGAAGCCAAATCTTCATTAAGGATGAACTTATCCACAAATTTTTTTCGCTCTTTAAGTATGTTGCCATCTTCGGACATCATACGCAAGCTTAAAACCTGCAATGCTTCTATTGCAGTATTGTGAAAACTTGAGTTTACATATGCAGAGAAGACATAGCCACATGTTGCTGGATCAGGCTGAACTTTTTCTTGGTGCATAAACTCCACGATAAACTCAATTACATCGATCCTTCCCTAAGTAATGGAAGAAATTATGAAGAAACAAAATTAGTGTATACATTATAAATTTCCTTGATAAATAGAAGTGAGCACAGAAAGGTGAAATACCCTGTAACATGCTTGGCGGAGAAACGTGTTAAACAGCAGTACATCAAGTTGGATGCCATCCAATTTGATTCTTTCCAGAACATTCAGGGCTTCATTAAAATTTTCATCTTCCAACAAAATCTGAAGTAAACAAGTTTAGTATCAAGTTGGATGCAAAAAAGTTCGTACAATAAATCAGTAATAGTAACACTGATTTCGTGGCAACACGCGAACAATGAATATAGATATCAAAATATGCATAAGGGTTCATAACTAAGATTTAATGGAGTTTGTATGTACATACTCCATTCAGCCTTAGATGTCTAAAGTTACAAGATAAAATGAAATATTAGATGCTATCACAATGAGGAAGTTAACTTGGGAGAGAACATGTCATCATATTTTATTCAATAAAACCTCTGCACAAATTGAGTAAATAATATGCAAATAATGTACCACTACCGGGTGAAATTTGCAATTTAAATGCATGCAGTTGTCACTTCATGCAGATTACTATATTCGTGAAGTTACTATAAAATCTTAAATCTGCACAACTGACTCTCTTCAATCAAGTAAACTGCAAAAGTTTTGACAAAAGGAAAATAATGTTGAGTGTACTATAAGAGGTTAAACAGGAATAACCTTAACAAGAGCAGTATATGTACAAGCCACCGGACAAAACCCTTCCCGTATCATCATTGAAATCAACAAAGAAGCAGATCTATAACTTCTTATGATGCTACAACAGTCGATCATTATATTGTACGTAGTGGAATCAGGGTGGCAGCCACACAACTTCATCTTCTTGAAAATTTCAATTGCCATGTGGCTCTGCATATTAAGCGGAAAACATCATATTCAAGACAGACATGCATAATAACGTGCACTCCGCACCAACTGTGAACTAGGTATGTTTTTCTTTTGTTTTTTTGTTTTTTTCCTTTTACTACTAAAAAAAACATACCTGCTTCACACAGTTGGTGTCAAAATAAAGAAGCAATGATGTACAAGTCACTTACTTCTTGGGCTTCAACAAGATAATGCAATGCCATGTTGTACATATCTGTTCCTAATGAAGGGTTACTATATATGAAAAGATTCTCGGCCACATGTAAATATTGGACCAGCTCTCTAATCATTCCTTCTTCTCCAAGGGATTTCAACTGAAAAGAACCAGATGACACAGCTAAGTCAGCTTTGCAAACACTGAAACATTAGCATATTAGTTGGCTCTCTAATTAGAATGCTTTTGCACAAGTGCGTGTGTATCTGTAGTGTGTAGATGAAACTATACGCAATTAATAAACACCAACCATGACCACCAACAACATTCTTTTCATACAAGATAAAGGTTAGCAACATTGATCAAATGAGGCATGTGATTGTGCTCTACCAAAAAACAAGTCTCCAAAAAGGCCATTTGAATTGATCTCTTTATTAATGGTTTCTAACCTATGTGTTTCTCTTTTCCTCTATTTATTTCTATAAAGCCATCCTCCATCTGATGAACATTTCTTATTCAAACCCTCTACCGTTGTTCTCCTCAACAGCCATACCATCTTAGACAAGACTAGTTTTCCTCGACAGTTGTTAATTCAACTTTGTCTCAAACACATCCATTCCTGATCTTTTTTTTCTCTTATATCAGTCATCCATGGGAAATTCTATTTTCTGAGCAATTCGCTTATGCACTTGATGGCTATTTACTGTCCACCATCAAGTACTACAAAGCACTTCTGGTCTTGTAGCTATTAAGTGAAATTTTCCTTTGACCTCGAGAGATAGTCGGTACTTGACCCCCAACTAAGAGGGTCTACTACACGAGAAAAAATGACACGCCCAACAACCTATGTGGACCAGGTCAAGCAAACTAGGCCTTGTATCTGTTAGAATTTGTTAGTAATATTTAAGTTCTTCATAGATTCTTGCAGAAGTAATTCCACGTAAGCATCTATTTGCCTATAAATTATGCACAAAAAGGAAACATTACAGAACTTACTAAATTTTTCAATGAAAGATAACTGTGTTGAAAGCCATTATTTGCCATATCCCTTTCTATAGCATTTATTCTTTGAGCAGCATCCAACTGTGACAGCATATTACTGTCTTCGTATGGGGCATTAACAATACCAAATAATGAAAACAAAAGCTCGTATGTTCTCATATCAGGTAAGAGTTTTATTTTCCTCATCTTTGCAAACACTCGCACAGCACGCTCAGGTTGATTCTGCAAATTTTGATTACATAAATAAATTGTAAGCAATTGTAAACGCCGAAATACAACACTAACAAAACTTCGGAAATACAAGCGGAATCTGGTAGACATAATTCATTTCAAATTCAGTTGCTCAAACTTTCCCATGTAGCATATTTGATGAAATGAATGGCAACTTAGCATGTCATTACAACAAATCAAAACCAATCAAACAGTAACCAACAACGTAATAATAATAAATAGACATTCATTTGTTTGACGGGCCCTAATTTATAAAACCCACTAGAAAATCATCCCAGTCCAGAAATTTATGGTAGAAATATGTATAGAAATACAATAGTTTGAGTTTCCTTGTTTCCTTTAATATAAATTAACTGCTATTCTATTGTGCTTCACCTTGTACGACCAGATTATTCAGTAATATAAGTAGTATAAGCATATAGAATACTCTTATATTTTAGGGTTTCTCTATGCTCCTCTCACAACTTGACAGATCAAATTTAGCTATTTTGAGTCTTTCGGTAAAGTGATTTTAGTCTTGCAAAAGTGATAAAAAAAACAGAATTTTGATTTGAAGTTTCATAATTGAGCTCACCAGTGCATCACATGAAGCCAGCAAAGCATTATAAGGATGTGGATACAAGCATTCAGAAATCTGATTCAGCAAAGATTCGGCTAAATCTAACTGTAGTTCTCTGCTGAAAGCAATTGAAAGTGTAGCTAGAGTTGAATCATGTAGCTTCAAATTCTCCTGTTGCATTTTTTTTAACTACAAATTATATGAAAATAGTATTAGTCCAAGAAAATTACTCTATTATAAAAAGAGGTATCAACAGATACATTGTAATAGAACCCACCATTCTCATGGCATCCCCAAAACTTCTTTGAGAAACAATTGCTCTGATAATGCCATTATATGTATGGCTGGATGGCTGCAAACCAAGATTTTGCATCTGAACAGATAACGGCCCTTCAATATGTTAGAAGACGGTAATTTAATATTGTTGTATATTAATGAAATTCCCTTATATTTTAAAAAATGCATGAATTGCATTTATGCTTAAAACAGATTAATAAAGGAAAATACAGCAAGACACAGCTTCATTGGTATTCATAGATCATTTAGAATCAACCAATAGACGCAACAAAAGTAAAAATATTAAGAGGTCTGAATTCTGAACTTTTGAAATGTGATATAATAAGACAGTGTAGATGTAGAGAACCTCTCACAATTACAATATTTATAAGAGAAAATCATTGATTCTGCATATCCAGTATAACATAGAGTATAACAACAAATAACATTTAACATCTTAGTCGAATGTCTACCTGTAATATAAGCTTCCATGCAAGCATATAATTCTTTTCTTTTGCACACCCATGTATAATATCATTAAAAGACCATCTAAGAACCTTCATAGGCAGTGAGTGTGTTTTTCCATTCAGCCCATTTATTTCAGCACTCTTTGCTTTTTTATCATCCATACAAATAATTTGCTGCTCCTTACTGCCAGAACCAATGTTCGGTAAATACGTAGGAGAGAGTATACAAGAGTCATGTTGTTTGCTCTTCCTAATGTCCAATATGGTTGAACCTAGCCTCTCATTTGAAGGAACAGGAATGTCCAATCTAGTAGAATACAACTTCCCATAATCTGTTCTAGCAATGGAAATGTTTCCCCTCATGGCTAATGACACCATTTGTTGTAGTGTTCTATATGCAGATTTTAGATCTCCTAACCTTGTAAATGACCAGACGAACTTACGCAGAGCAATGATACTCATACTGTAAAGTTTAATATATTCCTGCCAAATTATATGGACTGCAGGCAAGTTTTTCTGCAAAACTGCAAGCTGACAAACAGGGTAAGACAAATAATGTCACATAAAAAGCATAATAAAAAATAAATAAAGAAGACAACACGTTCAAACAAAGAAACAAATTATCAAAAAATAGCTAATGCAATAAATTAATCATGTTGTGTTGTTACTTGATTCAGAGTACCATTTATGAGTCAAAAATGTTGCCAGTACATAGTCTCGTTTTCTGATTCCTTTAGTCCTAAAACCACTATCAGTGGACGATAGATTGTTGGAATAGGAATAAAGATGAGATAGCAACGATAACAAACCAACAAGATCCATTTTCCTGGACTTCCCTCTTTCTCTCTATTTAAGACTAAGGAGAAAAGCACACAAACTGATGAACAGTCCAGTCAAAGAGTATAAAACAGTGATGTTTTCCCATCCTATGAGAAGATAATCATTTTATTTAATAACTTTTATGGTAAAGCATATTGGCTTTAAGACCAAAGGAGCAAATATCATATTTTGAAACTAGCAGTCGTAATAACACGCATCTGGTCCAGACCAAGTGATTAGCAAATTCACATTGAATCATATATTCATAAACATGAAAGTTCTTTCATACTTAATAAGGACCCATTGGTTTTAGAAAAAAAATTCTTGTTTTCAAAGTTTAGCTCAGGAAACAATGCAAACAACTTTTTATTGTTTTCATTGTTTTGGTATTTTTGTAATTAAAACTGCAACAGGAAACGGAAACAAAAATATACATAAAACAACAAACAGTGATATTTTTTCTTGGAATGTAATAGTACTCTTTATATGCACACCTTGAGAAGTGCAGCATACGTAACTTCACTCTTTCCTATCATCTGTTTTTCCATCAAGTCCAAACATTTTCTTGCTTGAACTAAATTCTGGATTTCTGTGTAGGACCTTAAAATACTATTGTACAGTGGGAGAACTGGATAGAAACGCCGGCTTTCTGCAAGAAAATCCATGATACTGAAGTCCTGAACAAAGTACAACAAGAAGACAAGAGTAAAGTAAAATCTATTAGTTTACATGCAATTCAATATTACCACAAAAAATAGCAATATACGGTTGTGCTTTCAGAAAAATCTATTAGTTTTTTTTCTTCAAGGTATAGTTTCCAAGAAAAAGTAATGGACATATTCAATATCAACATTTGTTCAACCCTTCCTCTCTCTTCATTAAGAAAGTTAAAAGAAAGGAAGGTAAAAAACTATATGCTCAACTATACTATTTCTGAAACTGGTAGTTTACCTTGTTCGTGTAAACCCCTTTACAAAGGGCCCGCGTCATAAGAGATGAGCATGTGTTATTTATGCTTATGTCTTTTGATTCCATTAATCTCCAGATCTCCATAACAAACTACAGCAATTCAAAAGGAGAAGGAACAAATTTCAAAAGTTGAAATAATATCGTATGCCCAAAACTCATGTGCAAAAGAACATATAGTTGCTATTTGCTAATTGTAACTAAGCAGTGTAGATAAGATTTGTTGTTGGGTAGACCTACTCAGGTTATTTACAGTTTATGATCATAGTGTAGCTAGTAGTTAACACAATGATGAGAATCAATGAGTAAAATTCAAACACTGGATAAAGTAGAAGAATTGTCAAGGTTATAATTGAACTGCAGCTAGAATAACCATTTACTCCCACAGGTTTCATAAACTTATGCTTGAAACAGATTTTAACATATTTGTGGTTAGCATACCAGTGGATCAGGAGATTGTGCACAGTACTTAAAAATATCAACAAAATCATCGGCCGATAATGAGTGGCTTCCGCGACTAAAATCCAGAAGTAAGTGGGAAGCCTTTTTTCTCTCACCGGAGCGGAGTGCCTTGACTATTTGCAGTTGCACAGGCGATCCTGCCACGGATTCAATAAATTCAGGACCTACATTTTTTATGTGCATCATCATCCCACATGTTAGAAGAATGAAAGCTATCGATTGATCGAGCAGTCAATAAGAATAATATGTACATACACATTCATAGATTTACACGTGCACATAATACAAGCAACATTATAAACAAAATTGAAGTCAATTACTGGGCTGCAACTGAACCTTTAGATAAGAGTATATAATGTACTTTGTGATTGATTACCTATTGTTGTGGTGGTGAGATTTCGATAGAATTCGATTTCAGCTTTCTACAATGAAACATGATGGAAGCGTTACGAAAGAATACAAGATGAAAAGACAAGGATTTAACAGCATAATAATACATAGATAAGATACATACTTGGACATATTGGTAATGATGAAACTTTAAATTACAAGTTGATATTGAGCGCAGAGCAACACTTGCTCTGAGTCCAAGCTTATACATACTTTCGATCAGTGTTTCAAAACCCGGACGGATCGAGTCAGTGAAACAGTTGTGCAAATGAACCAGTATCTGCAATTTCTCTTTTCTCAACAATTTTCACTCAGACATTAAAGCAAACAGTTTATATGCAAATCAAATTCTGCATATTTTCTTCTCCAACATTGCCAAAGCATTTCAAATAAAAAAAGAGGAACGCGTGAGGGAAGGCACCTGCCGGCGTGTTGCCGACAGCCGTATTTTCCGTCGCCGGCGTTCTGCAGTTCACGGTTGTGTCGCCGTCGTGGGTGGGTTGAGAAGTCTTGTTTCAAGCTTCACAATTTTAGGCGGTTACCATTTTCTTTTGGCTTTTTTTCTTTATTTTAATTTATCTACCGTTAGATTCATCAAACGACTAACATTAACGATTTAAATAATTATTTTTTAAAATCATTTTTTTGAGGGAAACGATATAAATAAAATGGCAAATTACAGCGGACGTCCTTTAAGTTTAAGGTTTATAACAGATTGATCCTTAAAATTATTTTGGTCACCCATAAGTCTTTTAAATTTGTAATCGTTTTCAATTTAATCATTTTGTTAATCAAACATTACAAAAACAATGATGTGGCAGAATGACTAAATCGAAAACGTTTACAAACTTAAAGGACTTATGTGTGACGAAAATAACTTAAAAAACCAATCTATTTTAAAGTTCAAACTTAAAGGACCCATGATGTAATTTACCCTAAATAAAATATTATGTCTCGTCTTAGATTAATTTGTCTTTTATATATTTGTAGAAAAATATAATCAATATGTTATATGAATAGTTCACATGATCAAACTAAATCAATTAATTTGGGACGGAGAGAGTAGTTGTTAAACATGGTGTGATATAAGTTGGATATTTTGATCTTTTCATAATTCGGTTGAGAATTGGTTAATAATCAATTAATTTGGCATAACAATGTATTGTCCATTAGATTTTTACGAAGATTGGTTTTTTCATTTAAACTTGTTTTTGGATAAATCAACTTCTTAAATTAATTTTTTAATGCAATAATTGATCTTTCACATTTGCATGCAAAGTTACTTCGATTTGAAAAAAAAGTTTTATAAATGAGAATGTTGTATTGTTTGATCAAAATTTGAAGCAAACACCACTCTTTACATTATCTTACAATGTGTATTGTATGGATATTTGAAAAGATTAAACTTAGATTTAATGCTTATACCACAATTCCTACATTTCCTCTTACAAAAACATGAGATTTTTTTCTTAAACAAGATACTTATAGTTACGAGAAAAGTTTGACAAAAAAACACAAGAATTATATGTGACAACATGTAAAATTTACACATGATTTTCACTCGTTCGTCTATGTATGATGAGCCAAAATTTGATTGGTCAAATATCCAATTTTTATGCATTCATTATAAATCATTTGTAACAGATACCAATGCTATTTATTCACACCATTTCAAAATTATTGGTTTTGCTATCTTTTAGTTGAAAAATGTAGGAACCATGCTTGTAGCACAAAACCTAAATTTCATCCAAACTGGAAAAATTCAGTTCAATAACATGTGAAGGAAAAAAACTATTTCTCAACTGTACTAAATACATTACATTACAACAAACTGGACATAAATATCAAAGACTTGAATAATGTCACAAGTTCAATTTGCTACTCGAATCTTAGAAAGAAAAAAAACTGACCATACTTCACAAAACCATATAGTTGAAGGCCTAATAATACGAAGTTGCTGATAAACAAACATCTCATAAGATTATAAACCTTTAGAACCAGGAAGATCAATCCAGTGCAAACTGATTTCCACTTCACCACATTCCACATTTTGCAATCTAAGGATCATATCTTGGATAATTTTGCCATTGTTATAATAGATACAGCTCTCCTCAGCAAGGCAGTTGTGCTTGCTTGGTTGTATCCGCTTGATTACGGTGCCATTTGCAAGGCCGGTTACATTCGTCCTCAGGGCTTCTATGTAGGTCGAGGAGTCAAATACTGCATCTCCCATTTTGTCATCTTTGCTAAAAGTGTCACGATCATACACAGTCTGCAATTAGAAAGAAAATAATCAACCAATGAGCAATCCGATACCATGAATGTACGAAATTGATAGGTTATAATCCTATGCACTTCCGATGTCAAGATTTTTTACACTGTCAATCAGTTACAACCTTCGGATAATTACAAATATTTGACTTGATCAGAATTACTTCTAAAGTCACACATACGTTGTGATTTGTTATCAGTGTAAACATTTGACACCGGCAGTTATTAAACTCAAATTGATGTATCAGAACATCTCAGATCAAAAAAATGGGTTCCCTTGGAGTACTAACTAAAGAAACAGTGGTTAAAATATGTAACGAAAGGTAAAACATTTATATATTGAAAAGAAATCAGATTATACAATAGTTGCTTTTATAATCAAAAACATTTAATGGTACGTATAACGCTCTTCTTAAACAGTTTTTCCCTCTAGGACACTTGTTATCAAGACCGTTAAAACAAATTCATCAGAAAAGAACGTTATGAGGTATCAAAGAGCAAATGAGTAGAATGGCCAATGATTAGATTACACTCAAAGTAATAAAGAAAGGGTTTGCCCGAGGCCACAGGTTCAAATTTCATTACTGTCATTTTACACTAAAAAAAGTGATGCAAGAATAAATCATGTAAAGACTCTAAATATCATGTCTTTATTGGAACCATAAATAGATCAGTGTCGTCAATCGTTAGTCAGGAAAAATAGTGGTTTGTTCAAATGCTGCTACAATACAGTGCTACAGCGCCGCTATATGACAACATTTTGTATTAAGTAGCATATCACAGAACAATAACAATTTGTTCAAATTCCGTTACACTACAGTGCTGCTATAGCCGTTAATTGACAACACTTAACTGGATGTTTCATTTCCAAAGCAAGACATGCGAAATGACAAAATTCTGTTCGTAAAAACAGATTAATTCATGAAGCTGCACACATAATTGTTCAATTACATTAATCAAAACAAAAACTGTTTGTTTAACTGAAATGGATGTTATAAACAAGAAAATTAATACATTAAACAACCAATTAACTTACTTACCAATGTAACTGGGTGATTTGGATCTATAACAGACAGAGTAAGGTCTTCATTCCACTCAGGATTAACATTCTTTTTTATCACATGAGTCTTAAGTTTCTGAAAAATAAAATTCACAAAACAAAAGCATCATATGATTGTGCATAATATTTAGACAACACAAATACACAATATCTAGTGTCTACTAGGATAAATATTGCATTTAAAACCCTTCAATAACTAAAACCTATGTTACATTCAACATCAATTTAATCATTCATAGAAATTAACAAATGTTCTCAAACAACTGTCAAATCCTATATAGAAAAAGTGTCAACTAAAAAAAAAAAACCAGTTTCTACTCATTTTCTTCATAATTAAGAGCAGTTCTAAAATTAAAAAATAAAAAAAAAGTGCTAATTCAATAACAAGAAAATTGTGTAAAATTTCTCTACACTTAAAAACCCTTGATTTAATACATCAAAAGCATGAAAATTGAGTATAATTTGTACACAATTTGACTCAATAACAAGAAAATTGAGTGGAATTTTTTCACTATTGAGAATTTTAAAACAAAAATTAAAATAGAGGCCCTTGATTCAATAAATCAAAAGCAAGAAAATTGAATCAAAAGGGGTTGGTTAAATCAACATCAAGAAAAGTTAGCAAATGAATATAAGAAAAAAGATTGAATTGTTAATTATTGTTATGATGATGATGATGAAAAAATACGGAAAAATTGTAGAAGAATTGAATATTAACCTGATTATACATCTTGATAACAACATAAGGATCACTGCTACGAACATCACGAACAGCAAGGTTAACACCACGCTTCACACGAATCCTCAGAAGGCCTAATAGATTCTCCATCAGAGATTTTGGTGCTGATGGTGATTCATCCATTTCTTCTTCCTTTTATTCTTAATCTTAAGTGATTATTATATGAATATAAATTAGTCTTTTTCTTCTTAATTATGTTGTTACTGTATTATATTGTGTATTTATGGAAAGAAAATGAGAGGAACGTGATGTGCATGAAAAAAAATGGTGGTGGTGGGTCCCACTGACAAAGATGTGTACGTACTGTGAATGGATCAATGGAATCTGTGTTTGTTTGTTTGTTCATGTGAAACCAAAACCTTAACAATAATAAGAACACAACATATATAAATGTGTTTTTTGTGTTATGATGTTGTTTTGTTAGGTTGTGTTCTTTGATTGTGTCTTTCTATGACAAGTTGTTATCCATGACAGTTGGAATTATCAACCAACGCGTTCCACTAGATTTCCTTTTTTTCTTACACGGTTACACTCCATTATTACGAGGAAAAAAATATATTGACTTTTATGGGTGTAGACTATATCGGGACATTGATGATCGTTCAATTAAGATCAGACAGTTAAAAAATATAGATTTTGATCTGTCCAGTGAGGATGGATGAGAGGCAGCGGCGGCGGAAAGTGCTCTGATATGGTGGCGATGAGTCTTCGCGGTGGGACGAAAGGTGTTACAGACACGTTAGCACTCCAATGTTCAAGTTAGTAATGAAACTGAGAAAGAGTGTGGGAAAAGTGAATCATAGGTGAAGTTAAGTCACCCTTATATAGGCGCGCATGACGATAACCGTCTCTGGGGTATGCGACGTGTGATTAGGGAGCGGTTAGAAGACACGTGTTTGGTGATTGTCGCGCGGAGGCACGCTCTCGAATGTGATACGGTGCACCGTTATTGGTGTGTTACTTCAGGCATCGCGCCTTAGTGTGGTGGATGTTTAGTCCACGTGTTAGCATGGAATAGGCCTTTTGGCCGATCCATAACATATTTTATATTATTTTATTGTTAGAAGTATTGAATTTGAATCTAGATTATCTAATCTCAATCATATGATTATCCATGCCCTAAATACATGTAAGATAAGTTGTCAGAGAGACCGATCTTTTAATTTATATGCATCTTCATTGTCATTGTCGATTAATGTTCGATTTTATTTATAATTAGTTTTAAAGTTATTCATTTGATTGGTTGTGATTTAGTATCGGGGTATAAAAATTAAATTCATTTTGATACATTGTTGTTGTAAAAGGTTTTACGCTCTCAATAAATCTACTAATTATATACGTGACCATAGTAATAGGTATGATTAAAATTAAATGTTGTCTATTATATAATGATTATGATTGATCAATATTGTTACATTGACGGTTGATAAAGAGAATTTTGACTATCCTCGCATGGCAGTAAGTATGACAGTTTTTACCAAAAACTAAATATTGGATCCATAGAGATTGTGTTATAGTTTCAATCATTCAAGTTTACACTATTTTAAATCAAGGTTTAAAAAGAGTTTTGTTGTAAGATACAATTATAAAATAAGTTGCAAATAAGGATAAAAAAAAGTATGTTGAGATTAGATGTTAATAGTTATTCTCTCTATGTGTTCTCTTGATCAATTATATACTTTCTAAGATTCAACTAGATTTTCATCTATTCTGCATTGTATGTTTTCGTATCTGAAAAATGACGTGTATCTAGTGTATCAATTAACTTCTGATGCTATACAAAATAGTAAATTGATTCAATGACATATGACCGGATAGTGTAAGTGAATGCAAACCTAATCTTATGTTTATGCATTAGTATCTACACATGATTTAATTCCGATCATTTAGATAAAAAGTCGATGTCTCACACTTTCTAAATCAAATGTTCAATTTTGGATTGCACGTCAGAAAAAACATTGAGAACATAATTAAATCAAAGGAAATAATGAATAATAGATTACACACACACGCCAGACTAAGAGTATTACATCGAAATCCTAGCTAACTAAAGATAATCTCAACACAAAGAGAGTTAGTTACCCATGAAGGAAGTAACTAACAAAGAGGTGAAGATTGACGATGGAAGATCATACAAAATCTTGAAACCAAGCCTCCAACGGCTCCCAATGATGAAAACAATTTCTCCCTAAGTTTCTCTCTCTTAAAACGAGACTGAGAGTGTAAAAATGTTCCAAAAATTATGTTAACAGTTCTGTTTATGCTAATCAGAAAAGTGTTGTCTCGCTGGACGAATTCATTCTCGTTTAGCCAATCAAAGTTTCTTCAAGTGGAAGGAAAAGACAAGGGTTCTTTGAAAGTCACTAAACCGCCGCTTTATTGGGAGAAATGTTGCTCGCCCAACAAAGCTGCTCTTGCTTTTCTCCCTGAGACTCTCTGAAACTCCGCTTTCAGCTCGTCCAGCGAATCAGCTTGCCCATAAATACTTAAGACTCCCTGACTTTGCTCGTCTTTAGCTTGTCTTGGCCCGCCTAATGAATTACCTTGTATTCAGATTCTTTGTTTCTTTGTAAATCAAGTCTCAAACCTACAATAAGTGGTGGAAACTAGATAATAACAGTTTACTGACATAAAATTATAATTGTTAAGTATTTACAATAAATTATGGGTTTTTATTTAGATCTATCGCAAAACAAGTGAATAAGTGCTATGAAAACTAACATGATTTTATCACTTATCAACAATATAGACGAATTAAAGCAAAACTAATCTTCTGTTTTTAAAAGGTACTAACCTAACACTTCAATCTTGGGTACATGTCAATAATAAGAAAACAGCTTACACATCAATATAAGGGTGTTTGCGGTGCAGTCAGCGACGAAGCTACCACAATTTTTATGAGGGGCTAAACAAAAAAAAGAAATAAAATATATTTTAAAAATATATTAAACTTAAAGCTTCCTTAAAAAACAAAGAAAATAAAAGCGAGCAATAGTTATTTATAAAAGTTGATCTATATAGAGTTTTAAAAAGTCAAATTTATACATAATGGACACTAAACTAAATAGATTATCAATATCATCTCTCTTTAAACCAACAAAATTGTTTGGAGTAGCCAAATAATATAATAATGGGGTAGCTATAGTATTATACTATGTTCATTATTCAAATTTTTTTTTTCTTTTGTTGTAGCCATTGCTACCCCATGACTATAAAGCCCTTTGCCCCTGGGTGCAGTTTGGTTTGGTTTTGCGGTTAAATGTGATCTTAACCGTAAGATAAAAAAAGTATGTGGTTTGCTTTGGTTCAGTTGGTTTTTAAAATAGAAATCAAACCAAACCAACACAGGTTGGGTTGATTCGGTTGTTGCAGTTTTTGGCGAGACAATTTTTTTTCCAACATTAAAATCTAGTTAAAAAGTTAAATCAACTTATTTTTCACAATGTTATGAATTCCATCGAACATTACATTTTCACTTTCACCGATCATTGTTCCCCAATAGAAACATTGACCAAAAAGTAATCATCTTTGCTAAGAAATGCAAAATACTAAGATTTTACATTCTCTTAAAGTTCTCATTGAATTTCTATAATTTAAGATCTACCTAACATAAACTGCAAAATTAGTACATGTAGCATCAAATAAAAGCATATAAATACATTTTTGAAATAAAAAGCAAAGAAAAAACTTAACAAGAGAAAAAACATGTCATTCTCTAAAAGATCCCATTGAGTTTCTATGAGTACTGGGCAGAGTGGCATAAGTTTAATTGGTGTTTCTTTTAAGTTGTGGTTTGGTTTGGTTGCTAAAATAAAATCCGCAAACCAGACCAAATTGCGTGGTTGAGTCAAAAAATGGCTCACATACATCCGAACCAAATGCGGTTTCGGTTTGAGTTGCATTGGTTAGGCTCTGTTTCAGCAATCCGGTGCGTCTCTCGGATCATCTAATTCAATTCAGTCAATTAGGCAATTATCCAAAAAGTGTGTGAGTGTCGTTATATCTTGTTTGGTTCTCTTGTGTTTGGGTGATTTAAAAGGAAATAAACTCTCGCATTTTCAAGAGAAGGAAGAACTTTACATTCTCTCGTCAAAAAAGTAAAACAACTATCTTATTTTAGGCTGAAGGCGGAAAATTCAATTTTTGTTATTGATTATCATTTTTTGTGGCTTCATCCTCTTTTATGCTTGTGAGTAGTCACATAGTTTTTCTTATATCGTGTTTTGGCCTTTGTTGTTTGCTTTGAGCTGTTGGGATTGTTTGTGTATTGAACTCTATTTTGGCATATCTTGTGTTGGATAGATAACTCTATCATTTTAATGAAAAAGGATATTTGTACAACCATGACAATTTTTGTGACAATTTTATCTCTAATACTCACATTATGTTTTTACTTCATCTCTCTATTGTTTTGATTATCGTATCAATACCTATTTTTCTTTGCAAATCTATGGTTGGACGTTGTAAAAGGTTGCTCAAATAACACAGCTCTATGTTAATATAATCATTTTGCCATGTTAAAAAAAAGTAATTATATAAAATAACAATTATATTTATAATAAGTTTTTAAGTCAACTTACATGCTTCATATTTTTTTAATGAATGTTTCTAGAGATGTTTAACCAATTCATTTTGGTTGATATGGTGATGTTGACTTGAGATCTTGTAGTTTGCTACTTTTGAGGTCTCAGGTTTGATTCTCCTCGATACAAATTTCGATGAGATAGTTTAGCTTATAAAAAAAAAATTATAACAATCTCTCCCACACAAAAAAAAATCATATTTTTTAACAAAATATAAATTTTTAAGCGTTAAAAACTTCAAAAATTTGTATTTAATTTATCTCTAGTTAAAGAAATTAAACTTTTGCATTAGGAATTTATATAATTTATATATTGTAGCAAACATGATTATTTGTTTCTTAAGAGTAGTTTTTTTGAGGAAAGTAGAATAGTAGATGCAGCGGAACAGGGTATTTACATGTTAAAAAGATATTAGCTCCTCTATGTTTCTTTTGTCTTACCTAGTCAAATTTGTTTTGTGAGAGATGAACAAAGAAAGAAGGAAAAGGTTAAGTTCTCTAAAACATGTATGTCATCTTGGATATAATATTGATTAACTTAAGTAATTATCAGTGAATGAGAAGATGACTTAAATAATTAGTGTAGAACTTGATTGGGGTTTGTCCCAACTCCGTCAAACCGTGCTCTTGTTGTTTGTTTGCCTTATGTTTTATCATGAAGATGTTTTCCAGTTAAAAAATAATAATTTAGTCTTATCATTTTGCTTGACTTAAAATTAGATATTCTAAAAAATAGCTCTCGACAATTATATGCATTTTGCATTTTTCGTCAAGAAAATATTGAAAGGTGATATTATTTGCCTCTCTTAGAGAGAAAGAAGTAGTTTGATGTCAAAACATTTATCTAAATTTTGCACTTGTGGGTGACATGAAATAGTCATCAACATAAGATCAATTATTCAGCCAAGATCAATTATTCAGCCAGACATGATGAAATAAATTATGCTTAGCAAAAACAACTAAAGTTATATTAGTGTCTAATTGCATCTAATGCTTTAGATGCTCTATTATGAGAATAGATTGCAGTACAAAACTTCAATTATATTTTTCTTGCACAAGTAAAATGTTTTGATGAATATTCTTTCATAATGTTGACTCAATTTCTGTCATTTCTACAAAATCATATAAAGAGTCTTGTAGTGACTTCAACCAACGTAATTATCACTACAACAAGTCAATATAAATGAAATTACATATAACAAAACCAACAAAAAACCTGAACTAAAGCGTGAAATTTAAAAAGCATTCAAATAAATCTGTCAAGGCTGAATTGTCAAATCAAACCATTCAAATAAAATTGTCTACATTTGTAACAAAAAAAATTTGTCTAGACTAAAATGACAAATTAAAACATTCAAATAAATTTGTACATGCTAAAGTGTCAAATTAAACCAAAGTCATGTAATACAATCATTGGTTGACAAGTAAATTCCTCCTCTTTTGCATATCTATCCACCATTTGACAATTGAATCCTTTTTTTTCTTCCACATCCTTCCGGTGTTCACATATTTTTTCAGTGATTTTTTCCATCTTTGTATTGTAAATACTATGTACCAAATCAATGGCAAGTTTTACCAATGTATCTGGACAAACTTTATAATAGTGCACACATTAAAATGTTAGATTAGATATAGCAACTGTACCACAACTTATATAACCAAATCATGTTACACCAAGTGTTTCCTAATCAAAATATATAACCACAAAAAGTGATAAACCTTAATGTTGCAAGCAAAAAAAATATAATTGATTATGAATTATAAATTTGTTTGAAGTAGACTGAAAAAAATATTCAGAAGGTGCTTACTTCTACATAGTCATGGTCATTTTTTTTCTGCCACTTTCTTTCATCCAGGCTGCAACCCAGACTCCACAGTCGTTACTGCAAATCAAGAATAGAAATGATAAAACTACTAGTAGATTTATTTAATGTAAGAAGACTAAGTGAATGAAACTTATGATCCATATCTCTGACTTATGAGTCCTATGGAAACAATGTGCTTCTATAACTTGATTCTGCAATCATAAGATGAATCATCTATAAACATTTCCTCCAAAAATAACGATTGTATACTAATGTTAACTTTAGTATCTGTTAGAAAAGAGAAGGAATAATTGAAAAATAATGAGGTATAAATATCAATCTCAAGACATATCTCTATCTAAGCAACTTTCTTTCATCACGTGGTGCTGAATCCAACACATACATCTTTCTTTCACTAAAATCAACAACCACGAGATACCAGTGCACACCTTGATCATTCATAAGAATGAAAATCTGCAAGAGTTGGTAAAAAAAGAACTTTTATGATACTAATGTACTTAATTATGTAAGAAACAACTGAAAATGGTATAGCATGCATACTATAGTATCAAGTAAATCTCATAAATCACACCTTTCAAACACACTTTATTCTTCTCATGAAGTCATTCTGATAAAACTCTCATACAGCCTTAGAATTGTGCATCCAATCAAGTGTATATTGATTTCATGTGAAACAGAAAAAGTTTCATTTGAATGAAATAAAAGACTTAACATAATTTGTAATTATAGTAAAATGAAACCTAAAATATGTAGAGTATGTACCGCAAACTTTGTCAGTAGGTACCACATAGATGGTGTTTCGTCATATCTTTCTTTATGTGTTAGTTTACAACATACTACATGAATTACTTATACGGTAACCAGAAAACCAGTTATAATGCTCTATTATTTAATAGAGCACGTATAATCAGTTTTCTGGTTACCGTATGAATCATTAATCTAGTGTGTTGTAAACTAACACATAAAGAAAGATATGACAGAACACCATCTATGTGGTACCTACCAACAAAGTTTGCGGTACATATTTTACATATTGTATGTTTCATTTTACTATAATTACAAAATTTGTTAAGTATTTTATTTCATTCACATGAAACTTTTTTTGTTTCAAATGAAAACAATATGCACTTGATTGGATGAACAGTTCTAAGGCTATAAGGGAGTTTTATCATAATGACTTCATGAGAAGAATAGAGTACGTTCGAAAGGTGTGATTTATGAGATGCACTCAATACTATAGTATGCATGTTATACCAATTTCAGCTAGTTTCTTACATAATTAACTACATTAGTTTCATAAAAGTTTTTTTTACCAACTTTTGCAGATTTTCATTCCTAGAATGATCAAGGTATGCATTGGTATCTCGTGGTTGTTGATTTTAATGAAAGAAAGATGTATGTGTTGGATTCAATACCATGTGATGAAAGAAAGTTGCTTAGACAGAGAGATGTCTTGAGATTGATATTTATAACTCATTATTTTTCAATTTTCCCTTCTATTTTCTATCAGATACTAAATATAACATTACTATAAAGTCGTTATTTTTGGAGGAAATGATTATAGAGGATTCATTTTATGATTGCGGAATCAAGTTAGAGAAGCACATTATCTCCATAGGACTCCTAAGTTAGAAATATGGATCGTAAGTTTCATTCACTTATTTTTCTTATATTATGGTGAATAAATCCACTAGTAGTCTTTTCATTTTTATTCTTGATTTCTAGTAACGACCGCAGAGTCTGGGTTGCAGCCTGGATGAAAGAATGTGGCAGAAAAAATGACTATGACTACGTAAAAGTAAGCACCTTCTGAATATATTTTTTCTGTTTAAATCAAACAAATTTATAATTCATAATAATTTATGTTTTTCTAGCTTTCAGCTTTAAAGTTCATTACTTTTTATGGTTAACTTTTTTGATTACGAAACATTTGGTGTAACATGATTTGGTTATATAAGTTGTGGAATAGTTGCTATATTTAATATATCATTTTAATGTGTATTATAAGGTTTGTCCATATACAAGGGTAAAACTTGTCATTGATTTGGTACATAGTATTTACAATATAAAGATGGAAAAAATCACTGAAAAAGCATGTGAACACCGGAAGGATGTAGATGAACAAAAAGATTCAATTGTCAAATGGTGGATGAATCTGAAAAAAGGAGGAATTTACTTGTCTATTGTATTACATAACTTTGGTTTAATTCGACACTTCAACATGTACAAATTTATTTGAATGTTTTAATTTGGCAGTTTAGTCTAGACAATTTTTTTTTGACAAAAGTATACAATTTTATTTGAATGGTTTGATTTGGCAATTCAGCCTAGACAGATTTATTTGAATGGTTTAATTTCACGTCTTAGTTCAATTTTTTTTTGTTGGTTTTGTTAGATGTGATTTCATCTATACTGACTTGTTGTAGTGATAATTACGTTGGTTGAAATCACCACAATGCCTCTTTATATGATTATCTAAAAATAACATAGAAATTGAGTCAACAATATAAAAGAATATTTATCAAAACATTTTACTTGTACAAGAAAAATATGATTGAAGTATATAGTGCAATCTAATCTCATAATAGAGCATCTAATGCAATTAGGCACTAATATAACTTTAGTTGTTTTCTGTTGAGCATCAATTATTTCAGCATCTTTGGCTGAATAATTGACATTATGTTGATGACTATTTCATGTTGTCACCCACAAGTGCAACAAGTGCAAAATTTAGATAAAGGTTTTGACATCAAACTACTTCTTTGATTAAGAGTGTGATAGCTTCAATGAACTCTCTGTAAGAGAGGCAACCAATATCACCATTCAATGTTTTCTTGACGAAAAATGTAAGATGCATATAATTGTTGAGAGCTATTTTTTAGATTATCTAATTTTAAGTAAGCAAAATGATAAGACAAAATTATAATTTTTTTAACTGGAAAACATCGTCATGAGAAAAGGCAAACAAACAACATGAGCAAGGTTTGACTGAGTTGGGACAAACCCCAACCAATTTCTACACTAATTATTTAAGTCATCTACTCATGTACTAAAAATTACTTAGACTGATCAATATTATATCCAAGATGACATACATGTTGTGAAGAACTTAACATTTTCCTTCTTTCTTTGTTCATCTCTCACAAAACAAATTATACTAGATAAAGCAGAAGAAACATGAGAAGCATAGAGAAGCTAATATCTTTTTAACATGTAAATACCATGTTCTGTTGCATCCACTATTCTACTTTCCACAAAAAACTACTCTTAAGAAACAAATAATGACCCGAGCAAAACTGCTTGAGAAAGCTGAATACTTTATAATATAATGAACATGAAGTGAAATTAAGAATAGTCAAATCCATGAGAAATACCTGAGTTATTTATTGCCATAGTGAGTTTTGAGGTTATATCACTGCGTTAACGTCAATTCCTAAGAACAAATCCATCAATTTTTAAACTTCAAATATAGCTGGTCCAAATAACCTAGTAACCTGTTCAAAATCAAACCCACAACACTAATAGATAATCAAACCCTTAAGAATTGTTTACTATCAAAAAAATGATGGGCACATAGACAGCCAAAACAAAAAATTATGAGCAACATTAACTCATATTTCCCAAAGGATGGGTACAGAGAGAGCCAAAAACCCGTGACCGAATTTTCACCGATATCATCTCGTTCATATTTTAGCTTCTCCAACACATTTTTTAACAACAATAAATCAGTTTACTACACATGCTAGCATCTTAAAAACTTTGCTCCAAGAGAACTAAAAGTATACTTATGTAATAAGCTAGGATAAGAATGGTCAATTACATGTTAGAATTATGAAAGGTGTCCCGAAAAACATAAATGTACAAGAACAAGGGCACACAATTCTTAGTTTTTCAATAAATAGAACATGGTCCTAATTTTGCAGATGTCATACTTATTGTAAATTTGCAGCTTCAGTTTTGTATTCAAAAGCTATATATCTAAATATACACATTCATCTACACACAAACCTTTAAGAATGCTGGTTTACACCGTTGATTCTATCACCAGCCACACCCTACAATAGATATCACAAACCAAAAATTAATAAGAAATAAGGTTTGCATAACAATCTGAACACTAATGACATGATAATTTTAAAAGTTCGAAATTAATTGAATATAGAGAAACTGAAAATCAGAGGTGACCTCTTCAACCGTCTTTTCTCTAAGTCATTCAAAGTTTTCGGGCTTTGATCTTCGCTTGACCTTCTGATGATTATCTGTAACCAAAAATAGGGAGAGAAGACACCACAATCAACGAACACAACAAAATTGAGTCAAAAAATTGTCAGATCAAACCACATTTTCAAAAAAAAAAAAACTATATCCCAATTCCAATTTCAACATTTTATTGTCTATGGATATAAGACCATCAGTACCAAAGATGAAAAGTACGATATCCCAGAGCCCGTGCATATTCAATCAAAGGCACCAAAAGAATAAGCAAAGAGAATTCCTACAATGCAATTATTAATAGAATGAGTTCAATAACACAATCAATTGATTCATTCTCAAATTCTTATTAATATTAATTTTGATACAGTATTACGATAACTCTACACAAATTGAAACCAATTCCTAAGGAGAAACTCACGGTGGCAGTGGCTAAACAGAGTTAAATTTCATTGAGTCAAATTATCAAACACCTCATATGCAACACAATAATACCTTACAAGGAAAAAGAATAAGAGAAACTCACACGTTTAATCTCAGTCATTTTCCATTTCCTTGTTTTCAACAAGGACGTTCCACAAATTTCCTAAATTTATGCAATTTATGAAGTACGAGCACAAACGAAGCAAAAGGGAAGTATAGAAAATTTCAAAACCCCTGAAACAACAAAAATCATAGGTAAGGATACAATTATGAATTCGTAATTAGATGTCAGATAGAATCAAAGTAATCAAACAAAAAGGAGAACAAACTCACGAACTCTTAAGATGGAGATTATGCGACGAATATGAAGCTTATGATCAGTGTGATGAATCGAACGATAAAGGAAAGAGAGAGTGTGAAAACAGTGACGAACGTGTAACATTTTTTTTGGTTCAAAAACAAAATATTGGGTAAAATTTTATTTTATTTTACTGAAAATACTCATAGTTCGTTATGCTATGTTTTGCTGATTCTTTAACCCTAATTCTATATAATGCATATGTCCGTTTTCAACTGCACACGTGGTTTGCCATTATGTTTGAATTCGTTTAAAATCCGTTAGACAAATTTACTCCCTCCGGTCCTATTTATAAGAGAAAATTGATTTTTTAGATACATTGAATAATGTATGTATCTAGTCAAGAACTTAAATCAAATATATAAATTATTTAATGTATCTAAAAAGTAAATTGTCTCTTGTAGATCGGACCGGGGGGAGTATGTAGGTATGTAAGATGTAACGTCCAAAATTTGATCCAAGACCCAATTTTATCCCCCGTATTGGTTCATACTTAAAGCACAAAAAACAATGTCATAAAATAGACAGTATCAAAACACATACAACCAAGTCATATGTTTTAAAAACACTTTACTCAATTATCAATCACAAAAATTTGATAAACTCAATGCAATTGGGTGTAAGGTGCAAGCTCTTATAACTATATAATTCGGATATAATAATCATTTCATCACTAAGGCACCACACAGAATTTAACCGCCACCAAGACACCACACAGAAATGCATTGCATGTCATGATAATGAATGCAATCTCCGCCACCTATTCCATAACAGTCTCAGATTGATGTTAAATAGCCATAAACATATACCCACACATAAAAGAGAATCAAACATTCATTTTATTTTATTTTTGAAATTCATTTTGTTAGTTCATATGACATACACACATATTTTCATGAATAATAAGCAAACCCCATTTTTTAATATATATCAAACTTAGTTGCACACGCATTCATAATAGGAAAACATAATATCAATAAATATAGTTATGTGACTATCTAGCTGCCAAATCCTACAAAAAGTGGCTCCTGAAGTATGAACAGAATGGCCGTAAATGAAAATAATAAGACTATAGTATGTTTGCTCTAAAAAAAATAATTTATATCTAGAATTTATATTCTTTAAGAATAATTTTGATTACTGTAACATTATATCTAGAATTTATATTCTTTTCATAAAACTAACATTTCCATTTTTTTTTTCCTTTCTCTAATTTATCAAAAATCTAACATTTCTTTATCTAACATCACAAACATATAAAGTAATGAGATATATTATTTCACATCAAATCCTCATAAACACATATCATATAAAACTTAATTAAAATAATCACTTTTATAAAAGAATAAATTTTACCACGTAAAGCAATATTTTAATTGTTTGTCTTTCCAAAAGACAAGAATTTCAATTTCTAATTCTAATTCATAAATATCCCTAGTACTTAGTATGGATGTATGGGAAAAAGCTCTTACCATTGACGCTTTTCTTCCTAGTAGAACAACTCTAAATGGCACGTCGATCTTTGCTCCGTTAAGTCTATACTTGATTTTTCGTTGAACAAAACAAGGCCAAGGTGATAGGATGCTTAACATACTGTGATGAGAACTCAAAAGGAGCTGCCGTGATTCCCAAAATTTGAGCATGAAAGGAAAATGGTAAACGGTTAATTATGTAATATGGGATTGGGGTGATAATTGTGTAACTTGAGAATGAATATGGTTGGGAAACTTGTAATGTCGAGAAACCAAGGAGAAAAATAATGATCATATATTAGAAGAACTAAATTCGAGTGGACGAGGATTAAAAGTAATAATGGAATTTTTAAGGTTTGGAAAATGAAGGTTTGTCTATGTGAAAGTAAGATGGATGCCAAGAGTTAGAGAAGAGTGGCTGGGAATCTGATTCCGTTTTTATGAGTCAAATAACTATCTCCTTGACTCCACAATTTAAGGCAACAAAGTGGCATATAGAGGGAGGAATATGCACGTTGACGATAGTGCATACAATCATCCGGCAACTAAAATCTCTAATAACTAGCATTATACTCACAATAAAAGAACATGGGTGAACATAAGTTTGTTATCTATTGTTTCTCTCAATATGCAACATATTTAATTGGGAGATTAGGCTACAACATAGCGTGTACTATATGCATGACCATGTCAGCATAGAAATAGAAGACTATTTCATATATACAAAAAATAAATCACAAATAAAAATGCAACAATAGAGGACTAGAATAAAAAGAAATTAGGCAAGATATAATTATCATATTTTTTTCATACCAAATTTATTAATAAAAATGAAATAGATGGAGTCAAATTCTAAAGTAGGGAATTGTTACGATTTTCTTAAATTTTTCGCACATAAAATAAATTGTTAAGCAACTAAATGACAAATTAAAATATTTATTTAAAATTATATGTATAAAATATCGGGGAGTTACATAAGACGTCAACGATGCGATGATCGATCATTAAACAAAGGAAAATGTTAACAAGTGTTATGGTGATATCAGTTAAGAAAACAAATATAGTATTATTGTACTAGAAGTTGTGCATTCAATTCTTCAAAAGTCTAAAAAGTGTTATTTTTAATTTAAAACTTTTTTTTGTTTGCTTTCTTAAACATAAACGGTGCCCCAGGGACACCGGTTAGCATGACGCTTAAACAAATAAAATTGCACACTTTCCTCTTTACCTCATTGATCATTACATGGGGATGTGCGGCTGCACTTGCCTCCCACGAACCTTAATTTTTTTTATGGACAAAGATATTTGTACAAATTTGTGATAATTTTTTGAGCAACGTTCTTCTTCTCTCTAATATGATATTACACCGTTCAATATCGTTTTACTCGATACATATTGAGTAAATTACACTTCCCTCCCCTCAAAGATGCTTGAATTACACTCTTCTCCCCTCTTATGTTAAAATATACAATCCCCTCCCTTGAAAACTAAAATTTATACTCCCCTCCGCTATAAGATGCTTGAATTACAACTTCATCCCTTAATAATTAAATATGGACTACACTTTAATCTATTTTAACGTAAATAAATATTTTTATAATATATATTAATTTTGAATCACCATTTAAAAAATATAAATTCGTTTCTTTATAATCTAAATGTCAATGACAATTAAATTTAAATATTTTGTTGTCAATTTTATAATTTAGAGTATAAAATTCACTTTTAAATAAACATACTGAAACGACTTTAGTAATTTTTCACATATTTTAATTTTATTTTGGGTTGTTTCATATTTTATAATAGGGTTTAAAACTATATGTTAATGAAATTGTGAATAAAAAATAAGAAAATATATGTATTCCAAATTTGATTATATTAAAATAAACCCGCAATGTTATTTTCCTTTGAAGTGTGTTAGATTATTTTTTTGCTAGATTATTATAAATAAAAAAAATTATTGAGGGACTAAAGCGTAGATTTTAACTTAAGAGGGGAGGAAAATTTAATTCAAGCTTCTCTCAAGGGAGGGAAATGGAATATTTTCTAATATGTTTTCAATAAGAGGGGAGGAGAGTGTATATTTTAACATAAGAGGGGAGGGAAGTGTAAATCAAGCATCTTTGAGGGGAGGGGAGTGTAGTTTGCTCATACATATTTTTCAAATTTGACCATTTGATTGTAATTGTATATCATATAGATCATTCATGTAAATTTTTACAAAAATCTAAAATTATTTGATATGTTATGACGGTCTATGCCATTTTATAGAAAATCATAAATGAATCATAAACCTTTCACAAAGATATATTCTCTCTTGGTATCAATTTCTCACAAGGCATTGGGAGAGTATAAATAGTGCATTGGGTGAGACTACAAGAAAAACCAATTTCGCCATTTTCAGTGTCATTTGAGAAGACATTGTGAATAAAGATGGGGCTAGGAAGGAATTCAAAACTAATGAATGTGAATCTCTATCTCTGTACATTACAAACTATTAGTGAAACTTAATGACATGCATATCTCACAATCTTTAAATTATTTTTGAATGACCGTCTTTATGAGACAAGTGGAAGCACTTATATAGAAATCGATCGATGTGAGCCATACAATGATAAAAAAAAATGACATTTGACTCTTCTGTTAAGATAATCAATTGTAGTTGTGACAAGTTTGATTTTATGGTCATTCTGTATAGTCATGCTTTGCGCATTTATAACATTATAGCTCAATCAAGATTTACTTACAGCTCACTGATCATTAAGATCAACAACACTTCATATTTAACTCAAACAAGTGCTTATATGTGTATTAATTTGATCAAAACCAGTGTTTTAAACATCACAGGCACAGCAGATATTGCCTTTATTCTTGATTACAGCTCAAAGATCTCTTTAATCTTTACAATAGGAGTAGCTGCAACATGTATTAAAACATTTTTGTAAAGAATCAATTGATCAGCTAAACAACCACCACATGGTAGTATCTTTCTAAATAGCCAAATAGGTTGATGCAAAAAAACCGAAATGTGTTTCCTTCCAACAACTGAAGGCAAAACCCAAAGAGTGTAGAATAAGATTGATGCAAAAAAAAATATCAATGGAGTTTGGACTCAATAATATCCTAGTTTTATGTTTTAATCCTGGATGGCTCTCCCACAACGCTCTCCATTCTTGTGTACCACTCACCAATACATGTGTGCTCCACCATATCCTTACCAGACCTCAAATAGCGTATGGGTCTTAGAACTCCAAAGACAGCCAGGTCGGCGAAGTTAGGCTTAGACCCTCCTGAAAAGACAACAAAGTAGTCATTATATAAAGTCAAAAGAATGCAAAATGATTATTCATTACAATAACACTAAGAATATTGTAGTAAACCAAAGAAACATCAGAAACTTTTTTTATGGCTGACCTCACAAATAGACCAGTAAGTACTTATTTTGAATGGTTTAGGTGCACATTCTTAATTATGAATACTCTTTTAAGGTTTAAATAAATCAAATGAATGACTGCAGTGCAAATATTATAAAGTTCCCATCATTACAAAATCAAAACTAATTAGGTAATACAAATGGAAACTTCAAGATCAATATTTTGACATGCAAAGGATATATGAACACATAATTTGTTTGATATTGATTTGCTTGGAAAAAATCAACAAAAGGGAAAATAAAAAATATCAAAGCATTTTAAGTTATCTCAAGCTTCAGTTTCAGAAGTGTGCATGCTCTTGCATATATAACAGTCTTCTTAACACAGAAGGGGAACACATACCAAGGAACTCACGGCCATCCAGAGCATCTACCCATGTTTCTGCTGCCTCATAGAGAGCAGCACGCTCATCGGTAATGTTATATTTCTTCTTTAGCTTCTTGGACACAAAATACATAGCTGCAGCTCCAGCATACTTCACCGAAATTTTTTCCATATAGCTAAAATTGCCTAAATAACAATAAAAAAGGGAATAAATTATCCATTTAACACACATTACCCCCATCCCCATTTGAAAAAAACATAGCATGGCCAAAGAAAGAAGTTCAAATAACAAAAGTCAAATGAAATAAATTCAGCATTTACATGTGAGGTGGTATAGATATACATGGCATGAAAGCAGAAAAAACAATAAGCAATAACACAAGTCCATATATCTACCAATAAAGGACACTGTTCCAATGCATGCTTATTGAGATATCAGAGTCAACTTCATATAGCAAAGAACTTGGTGACAAGAAATATAAAAAACCAAACACTCAACTAAACAACAACAACAATAATACTTGCTACCTCCGTTCCTTATTATAAGGGACAATTCACTTTTTAGGTTCATTGGATAATTGATGTATATGGTCTATAATATAGATCAGATACATCAGTTATTCAATGAACCTCATAAATGAACTGTCTCCTATGAATGGAGGTAGTATAAAACCATAGCAAAGACTTGTGCAACTTACCATTGGACGTGATATAGTCAAAGGACTCAAGAGCTTCGGAGGTATTTCGGTATATATTAGGTGACAGAACATGTACCAAATGATTATCAACCCACCTACATCAAAAGAGTAAAAATATTACTGTGGTATATAAACATCAGGACTCAATAATTTCTCCAGGTTATTTCTGTCGAGTTTCCTGTAACAAGTTCAAAAATTGCTTACAGCAACTCAAATTGCGAATATTCAAGGGCCCATTTACTTTGGAACAATTTTCTTGCATTTCCAGAAACAATGAAAATGACTTGCTTGTTAACGAGTAAAACTAATACAAATTTTAGGAAATGAAAATAATCAATGTTGTCACAGTAAACAGGCCCTAACATTTCTTGTTTAAACAAATATGAGTGACTGCGAATTTGCGTTCATGGGTAGAGTTATAGTAAAAACATGTCGCCAAGGTTGTGAAAAGGAGAAATAATATATTTATTTCTTACTAAATAATTAAAAACCTATTGAAAAACATTATAAGTATATATAATTTGAAGTTGCCAAGAGCCCCCTTTCATATAACATAGTGCATCCCATGATTCAGGTGAACCAACAATACAAATTACGAGAATCAAAACTCAAAAGTAAACTGAGAAAAAAAAAATTGATTGAAATCTTACCCATAAACAGAATCAGTAAATTACTCTCTTTGTCCCTAATTTTAAGACCTTTGTTGCATATTTGGGTCCCTCAATATAAGACCCTTTACAAAGTTACATATGCATTAATTATATCTTTACAAAAATACCCCTATTTAATTTACAATTGGGAAAAGTACATTTATTTTCTCTCTCTTATGATGTCATTAAATATAGGGATACTTATGTAACAGTAGCACATATTTTTTACAAATCTATCGATACAACTACTTTTCTTAATCTCCATGAAATTTGCTAGAAGGTCTATTAATAAGGGACAAAGGGAGTACAATCATGCACAGACATGAGATTCCTAACAAGTAGTGTGTGATAAAGAATGACTGAAATCAAACTGTCATATCATACAAAGAAATATCAGAATCAACATGATCATGCAGAAAAAGAGCAGTATCTTATTGTATACTGTTTTGACACAACAAATGCCTGATGATAAATATGCTTGTTAACACAACAGTATACCACATTTTATGCCTATTCTATCTGTAAAAAGATAAGTGTGAATTATTCATAATCATCACCGAGTACCACCGGATAAAGTTTTTCAATCCTAAAGCACATGATTCAAGGAAAGAGAGAACAAAAGGCCAAGGAAGGAAGAAAGAAAGGTTCCTCTGCACAACATCTTCACCATAGATGATTCAAATCAATGTGCAAAAACAACTTCAAATTGGAACAATGAAATTCAATCAGAGTTATAAGGATTTCTTCACATTACCCTCTTACATTTATTGAAGCATGTTTTATTGAAAGATACAACAGGACCAAGAGAAATAGAACCATACCGCCTCCATTTGGTCTCTTCGTCGACCTCATCCTCTGAGGTTGAATCTGCCTTTTTCTTAGACAGGATCTTCTCTCCAAGCTTGTCAATTATAGCTGCCAAAGAAAACACAATAACAGTGAAAAGGTTACAGTGAGTCTTATTTAGTAGGAAAAAGTCCATTCAGCAAAATTCACAATCAATTTTCAAGGGGAAAATGTGGAAAACCTGACGAGTCATTTAGCTGCTCGCCATCTACCATTATTATTGGAACCTTCTTATATTCAGACCATTTGATTTCTTTCTTGCTAAGCGGGTTGACCTCCACAACTTTGTATGGTATGTCATAGTAATCCAAAAATGCTGGTAAAGCAAACAAAACTCTCAGCAACAGAAGCTAGAAAATGCTGTGAAATCCCAATGAAAAAACTATAGTAACAAAAACAAAAGATGCATAGCTGAATAAGTATAACTACCAACATACCATGACACATTCACCATCATACATAATAAGATTGTAAAATGGGGGGGGGAGGGGGGGTAGTTTAACCTCATACAAAAATATAATTTAACTACCAATGCATATAACCAGCTTCTCATGTTCATTCTATTCTTAAGTCTCAAATGCTTCCATTTAAAAGTTTCGCATGAAATAATTTTCCAATGGAACTGAAACCAGGTGATATTTTTCTTCCATTTCAAAATAAAAATACTAAAAAAACAGTTAGCTTTTGCACAGACAAAATTAACCAAAAGTATTATATATTACTCCCTCCGTCTCATTTTAATTGTCACTTTTGCATTTTCTCTCAATCTCAAAATAATTGTCAGTTTAGAATACCAACGACACATTATTATTTTTTATCCACTGATATACCCTTATTTATTGAATTTCACCCCACTTAACTACTCCACTAACTACAATTAATAAGGATGTTTTAGTAAATGACACTAATTTTACCATTGAAATCAACTCAACTAATCATTTCCTTAAGAACCGTGCACCACCGAAATGCGACAATTAAAATGAGATGGAGGGAGTACTATTGTTATGGATCTGGAATTGGCCCTGCAGGCTGCTACGGTGGCCAGCCCAATTCCCAGGTTTCCGACACAAGCCCAACTAATCAAGGCACATGCAGATTTTGGAAGACATTAACCAAATGATTGTTAAAAACTATACATTAACCATACAACTATTTCAGTTACACAGATAGCTTCTCGGTCCTCACTACTCACGGCTTGATTATATAAATCATTCATTTCAAGTCAAAGTATTCATATATTTAGAACACTCATGCTCCTAAATCTATGTAGGACTGACATTTCAAATTGAAAATGTATCCAGTGTCCAGCATGTGTCAGTGTCATCCACCGACACGCCACTAACACATGTAATTACATTCAATCACTTTCATTATGTGTTAGTGCTAGTGTGGTGTAAGGTATCCGTGTTTGTACTTGAGTGTAGGTGTTGACCATCATCATTAACGTCTGATCTGATCCACCGCCTCCATCTACCACCTAACAACTTCAATCCTTTAATCATTCAACAGTGAGATTCTCTCTTTCTAGCACATCTATTAAGGGACTGTTTGGATTGACTTGATCTTATCTACTAACATAAGTTTTGTGTGACTTTTTTGGAGAACTTCTGAGAACAGCTTATGACATTTTTAAAGAGCTTTTATTAACTTACCCTCATAAGTTCTCCAAAATAACTTATGAAAACAGCTTATAGCATATACATAAGTGCTTTATCATGACAAGCGCTTGTGCTATAAGCTGCAAATAAGTTGTTTATCCAAACAAGCCCCAAGTCCATATTGAACTCTCATTTTCCATGTTTATCTTACCATTCTACACAACACCCAAGAAGAAAAGAAAAAATCACTTTTTATCTCTTCCTATTTATCACTAGTTCCACATTCAGAACAGCCCGGATTGATTTTGGAGGTGTAAAATTGATACTACTGACATGTTTGGTTGCTCTCGAGTAAAGTTGATTTGGACTCCAAAATTGAGTTGAAGGTAAAGTGATTTAAGTTTGTATAAATTCATGTAAAAGGAAGTTGAACAACAAATTTGAGTGTAAAAATCAGTTCTAAAATTAGAATCTACAATTACTAACTTCAAGTGGGATAAATTCTGAAGGCAAAACCAATTCTACTCCAGAGGAGTCAAAAGTGTCAAAATCAATTCTACACCTCTAAAATCAATTATAGCTCATCCAAAAGTGGGTCCAAACATACCCGTAGCTTTTGAATCTAAACATGATTTTTTACACTAAAACATATCGTTCAATGCACTTTAACTTAAGTGTACCAAATCATAAACCACTTTACATTCAACTCATTTTGAAGTAAAATCATTTTTTGCCGCTGATGAATCAAACTGCACATAAATCATATTGATATGTTTCTAATTTGTCCAATTGACAGAACCTAAATAAATATCAAATCAATTCAACAGCTCCGAATCAAAAACATGATAATAAACAAACAATTTCGAGAAATTCAAAACCACTAATCAACGATTTCGAATCAACAATAGAAATCAGCGTTTATACCTTTCACTTTGTTACAAAAAGGACAAGCCTCATACTGATAAAGAACGACTTCATTCGGCAAAGCATCAGACGGAGGAGGTTCCTTAGCGAGCACTTCCTGGGAGAGAGACGAAGCAGCGAACAACACACCGCCAACACCGAGAGAAGTCCCAGCGGCAACGGCGATGGCGGAAGAGAACCAACGGCGGCGAGATGGAGATGAACCGGCAGTGGTGCCGTAGAAAGTAGATTGGAGAAAACGGTTAGGGAGGGGGATGGAAGTGGCGGAGCCGTCGCGTGCGGCGGCGAGGGTTCTGTAGAGTAAAAGGGAGGAAGCTCTTCTCATAGTGTGAGTGAGATTCAAAACCACACAGATCTTGAATTTTGATTTTTTTTTTTTTTATTTCTTACTTTTTGTGATTGTTGAACAAGTTAGAAAGGGTTTAGAATGTCGTTTTGAGGGTTTTAGGTGCACCGTCCTTTCTATGCACGCAGAATATAGATGGTAGACGTGTACAAAACTTGTTTTTGCATAAGCAAGTTTTGCACAGGGACAAACCCAAATAATATTTATTTATTGATATAATTTAAAAGAGAAGTGATATTAAGTAATATAATTAAAAATTACTTATCTTTTAAATTTTAGACTAAATTACTCCATGGGTCCTTCGAGTTTGAGGTTTACAATAGATTGGTTATTTAAGTTATTTTAGTCACATATAAGTCCTTTAGGTTTGAGGTTTGTAATAGATTGGTCCTTTAAGTTATTTTGGTCACAATTAAGTCTTTTAAGTTTGTAAACGTTTTCGATTTAATCCTTCTACCATATCATTGTTTGGTTAATATAATGACTATCGAAAACGTTTACAAACTTAAAAGACTTATTTGTGACCAAAATAACTTAAAGGATCAATCTGTTACAAACCTCAAACTTAAAGACTTATGTGTGACCAAAATAACTTAAAGGATCAATCTGTTACAAACCTCAAACTTAAAGGACCCATGGAGTAATTTAACCTAAAATTTATCATTACTCTGAGGAGAAAATCTATCGTAGTCACAACCCCAAATCAAAAGAATTTGGACACACTCACGTAAAATGAAAAAATTAAAACAAAACTAATTTAGTCACATCATTAACATCATTAAATTTCATTCTCTTTTAATTTTTTCATTTTAGGTGAGTGTACTCAAGTCTTTTTAATTTGGGGTTGTGACCATAGAAAACTTTCTCTTAATGTAAATGTGTCTAAATATTTTTGATTTGGGGTTGTACCGAACCAAGTATTTCTCTTTTCACAAAGGATGTATAAAAGTTTTTTGAGATGTGTTATTTGAATAACCATATAGTTGACAATTTTTGTAACAACCATTGATTTACAAAAAAAAACTATGTATTGACATTAAAATCAAAGTAAAGGAGAGATAAAATAAAAACATAATGTGAGAACGAAAGAAAAAAGTTTTCACAAAAATTGTCATTGTACGAATATAATTTCTCAATTCCTTTTTAGGGAATGTACAATCAAGTTAGTATCCCATTGGCAAGCTCCGTCACAATTCAGTTTTGTCCATCCTGTCTGAGATCCATGGTAACCAATGAAATTTGTGTCCATATGACGTGGTCCAAGCTCGGGTGTGGTCATCATCGCATGTTTCGGTCTACACAACACAAGGATAAGTCATGATGGATTAACCGGTCAAGCGGTGCCTTTCTAAAAAATAGACTCGTTTTGCCAAGACCAAAAGTGCAAAAGAAAAAAAACAATCATAAAACTAGTTTGCCTCTCCACGATAAATCTCACACTTGTATCTCTTTGAATCAGATTTGTTGTATATTAAAGCTTCGAGTTGTTTATATAAAAAGTAATTAATTAAGCATTATACTTTTTTAAAAAGAAATAATTCTTTTATTTTTGATAAACCCATTGTAATTAGGATCTTTGACCCCAATAATCGCTCTAAGGTCTCTCTATGACTTAAGTCTTTTGGTGCATTATATCAAAAAAGTTTGATGCAGAAGTCTTGTTTATTTTTTATTCAAGGTTCAAGTGTCTTATGGAACAAGTAAATAACTATGTATTATATATTTTTAAAACAACATTTCTTTGATCAACTATTCCTTGACAAAAATAGATGAAATACAATCACATGAAAGTTTTGCAACAACAATTCCAACAAATCATAGTGGCGCAGTGGAAACATGGTGGACCCATAACCCACAGGTCCCTAGATGGAAACCAGGCTCTAATAAAAAAGAAACACATTTCATATTTTTTAAATTAACATTAACATATTTCTATCAAGGTCTTAGGTTCGATTCCTCTAGTGACAATTTCAGTAGCCCTGACTTTAAATGGGGCCCCCACAAATGGGTGGTGAGAATGGTCCCCTCGAATTAGTCAGTCCTTGGATCGGATACCGAGTTTTAAAAAAAAATATTAACATATTTCTTCCAAAAAAATCTCACACGACCAATTACATTACATTGACATTATTTTCATATTTTTCTTGCGAAACCTTCACAGAACGAATTGTTGTAAAAATAAAAAAGTCACCAAAAACCCACAAATCAAAATATTAAGTTATACTAAAAATTTTCATCATCAAAATATGCTACATCTTACATGTAACAAACTTTTTTTAAAAACTTTAAAAACTATTTTGTATTTTTTCTTGGTATAATAAAATGCAAACCCTATGAAAGAAAAAACAAACTACATTTCACTAACATTTCTAGCCATGTTAGTTTCAAATGTTTTAGCGAACATGAGACTTTTCAGCACAACGGAGAAGTCTCCAACACATCCATTTTCAAAGAATTTAGCGTGATATTGTAGTTAGCTAGCCAATCAAAGCTTTTATTGCCTTCACGCCAAACGTTATTGACATTGACATGCCAATTTAAGGAGATGAACTTACGGATAAGAAGAACTATAGTCAAAATCTCATGCATAGAAGCACCCTTATTAGTTACCATTATAATAAATGTGTATTTTAGAGTCATTTTTCACTAGACATGGCAACAAAACCCGCCCCTGTCCAGACCCGACCACCCCGCTCCAAAGTTAACGAAGAAAAGCCGATTTAATAGGGTGCAGGTGCGGGTGTGGGGGAAATCTGAGTTTTTAGTACGGGGGCGGGGCTGGGCCAGGGGATGCTTATACCCGCCCCACACCCGTTTTTTGAAATTTACTTTTTTAAATTTTATAATCTTATTTTCATAAGCACCAACCTATTTTAATATATTATTACTCTTTAGAAACATGTTTATTATAATTATTGCGCTCTTTTGAAAAAAGTTTATTAGATCTTTATTAATTATTAATATAATTATTGGTTTTTGTTGCTATAAAAAAAATGAAAAAATATGCATTTTTTAAAATATTTTATAAAAAATAGTTTTCGCGGGTGGGCGTGGGGCGGGGCCGGGAGACCCGTCCCTATTAGGGGCGGGGTTGGGTGTTCAATTTTTAACCCCAATATGGTTTGGGGACGGGAACGGGTGCATGGAAGTGTGGGTAGGGACGGGAACGGTTAAACCCGCCCTAATGCCATGCCTAATTTTCACAACGAGATTAAAAACGCCATCTCTTCGGACCATATATATGTCAATGTATATGCCCCACACTTTAGCTTGTAGGGCATCACACACTCCAAATTTTCAAGTGTAACCTTCAATCCGTCTACCCTTTGAGTATGTCACATCCAATCAAGTTGGTGTCACCTTGGCAAGCTACATCTCAATTCAGTTTTGTTCATCCCGTCCGAGGTCCATGGTAACCAATGAAAATTGTGTCCATATGACGTGGTCCAGACTCTGATGTGGTCATCGTCACAAGTTTCAATCTACACAACACAAGGATAAGTCATGTTGGATTAGCCGGTTTTGTGAAGCCTTCCTTAAAAATAGACTTGTTTCGCCAAGTCCAAAAGTGCTAAAAAAAAAAAATCATAAAACTAGTTTTCCTCTCCACAATAAATCTCACACTTGTATCTCTCCAAATCAAATTTGTTATATATTAAAGCTTCCAGTTGATTATATCAAAAGTAATTAATTAATTATTATACATTTTTAAAAAGAAACAATTCTCTTATTTTTGATAACCCGCTGTAATTAAGATCGTTGACCCCCATAATCGCCTTAAGGTCTCCCCAAGACTTAAGTCTTTTGGTGCATTATATCAAAAAAGTTTGATGTAGAAGTCTTGTTTATTTTTTATTCAAGGTTCAAGTGTCTTATGGAACAAGTAAATAATTATGCATTATATATTTTTAAAACAACATTTCTTGGATCAACTATTCCTTAACAAAAATAGATCAAATACAATTATATAAAAGTTTTGCAACAATTCCAATACATCAAAGTGGCATAGCAGACACGTTGTGGGCCCATAACCCACAGGTCCTTGGATCAAAACCAGACTCTAATAAAAAAGAAGAACATTTCATAATTTTTTAATTATTAATATTAACATATTTCTTCCAAAAAAATCTCACACGATCAATTACATTACATTGACTTTATTTTCATATTTTTCTTTCAAAACCTTCACAACATGAATTGTTGTAAAAATAAAAAAAAATCATCAAAAACCCACAAATCAAAATATTAAGTTAGTTTGAAAATTTTCATCATCATCAGAATATGCTACATCTTATGTGTGACAGTTGTTTTTATAAACTATAAAAGCTATTTTGTATGTTTTATTGGTATAATAAAGGGAAATCCTACAGAAGAAAAAAAAACTTCATTTCTAGTCATGCAAGTTTCAAATGTTTTAGCAAATGTGAGACTTTTCAGCACAGCGGAGAAGTCTCCAACACATTCGTTTTCGTAGAATTTTGGGTGATAATGTAGTTAGCTAGCCGATCAAAGCTTTTGTTGCCTTCACACAAAATATTATTTACTTTGATATGCCAATTTAAGTAGATGAACTTACAGATAACAAGAACCAGAGTTGATATTTATAGAAATATAATTATTAGTAACCATTATAATAAATATGTATTTTAGAGTCACTTTTCACAACGAGATTAGAAATGTCATCTCTTCAGGCCATATACATGTCAATGTATATGCCCCACATTTTAGTTTGCAGGGCATCACACACTCCAAATTTTCAAATGTAACATTCAATCCATCTACCGTTTGAGTCTGTCGCATCCAATCAAGTTGGTGTCCCCTTGGCAAGCTCCATCACAATCCAGTTTTGTCCATCCCATTCGAGGTCCATGGTAACCAATGAAAATTGTGTCCATATGACGTGGTCCAGGCTCGGGTGTGGTCATCGTCACAGGTTTCAACCTACATAACACAAGGATAAGCCATGTTGGATTAGCCGGTCTACTGAAGCTTTCCTAAAAAATAGACTCGTTTCGCCAAGTCTACAAGTGCAACAAAAAAAGAAGATCATAAAACTAGTTTGCCTCTCCACGATAAATCTCACACTTGTATCTCTCTTAATCAGATTTATAATATATTAATGCTTCCAGTTGATTATATCAAAAGTAATTAATTAATTAATTATTATACATCTTTAAAAAGAAACTATTCTCTTATTTCTGATAACCCACTGTAATTAGGATCTTTGACCCCAATAATTGCCTTAAGGTCTCTCTATGACTTAAGTCTTTTGGTGCATTATATAAAAAATGTTTGATGTACAAGTCTTGTTTATTTTTTATTCAAGGTTCAAGTGTCTTATGGAACAAGTAAATAATTATGTATTATATATGTTTAAAACATCATTTATTGGATCAACTATTCCTTAACAAAATTAGATGAAATACAATTATATGAAAGTTCTGCAACAACAATTTCAATAAATCAGAGTGGCGCAGCGGAAGCGTGGTGGGCCCATAACCCACAGGTCCCTGGATCGAAACCAGGCTCTAATAAAAAAGAAAAACATTGCATAATTTTTTAAGCTGACACGATCAATTACATTACGTTGACTTTATTTTCATATTGTTCTTTCAAAACCTTCACAAGATGAATTGTTGTAAAAATTAAAAAATTCATCAAAAACCCAAATGAAAATATAAAGTTAGTTTGAAAATTTTCATCATCAGAATATGCTACAACTTACGCGTGACAATTGTTTTTATAAACTTTAAAAGCTATTTTGTATGTTTTATTGGTAAATAAAGGGAAAATCCTACAAAAAAAAACTACATTTATAGTCATGCAAGTTTCAAATGTTTTAGCAAATGTGAGAATTTTCAGCACAACAGAGAAGTCTCTAACACATTCGTTTTCGTAGAATTTATGGTGATAATGTAGTTAGCTAGCCAACTAAAGCTTTTGTTGCCTTCACACCAAATATAATTGACTTTGACATGCCAATTTAAGTAGATGAACTTACCGATAAGAAGAAACAGAGTCGGAATCTCATTTATAGAAGCATAATTATTAGTAACCAGTATAATAAATGTGTATTTTAGAGTCACTTTTCACAACGAGATTAGAAACGCCATCTCTTCAGGCCGTATACATGTCAATGCGTATGCCCCACATTTTAGCTTGCAGGGCATCACACACTCCAAATTTTCAAGTGTAACATTCAATCCATCTACCTTTTGAGTCTGTCGCATCCAATCAAGTTGGTGTCCCCTTCGCAAGCTCCATCACAATTCAGTTTTATCCATCCCATTCGAGGTTCATGGTAACCAAATAAAATTGTGTCCATATGACGTGGTCAAGGCTCAGGTATGGTCATCGTCACAGGTTTCAACCTACACAACACAAGGATAAGCCATGTTGGATTAGCCGGTCTAGGGAAGCCTTCCTTAAAAATAGACTCGTTTCACCAAGTCCAAAAGTGCAAAAAAAAATAATCATAAAACTAGTTTGCCTCTATATGATAAATCTCACACTTGTATCTCTGGGAACCAGATTTGGTGTATATTAAAGCTTCTAGTTGAATTTATAAAAAGTAATTAATCAAGTATTATACTTCTTTAAAAAAGAAACAATTCTCTTATTTGTCTTATTTTTGATAACCCACCGTAATTAGGATCTTTGACCCCAATAATCGCACTGAGGTCTCTCTATGACTTAAGTATTTTAGTGCATTATACAAAAAAAGTTTGATGCAGAAGTCTTGTTTATTTTTTATTCAAGGTTCAAGTGTCTTATGGAACAAGTAAATAATTATGTATTATATATTTTTAAAACAACATCTCTTGGATCAACTATTCCTTAACAAAAATAGATGGAATACAATCATATAAGAGTTTTGCAACAACAATTCCAACAAATCAGAGTGGCGCAGCGGAAGCGTGGTGGACCCATAACCCGCAGGTCCCTGGATTGAAACCAGGCTTTGATAAAAAAGAAATATATTTCTTAATCTTTTAATTATTAAATATTAACACATTTCTTCCAAAAAATCTTACAGGATCAATTACATTACACTACACTGACTTTATTTTCATATTTTAAAATGTTCATCTTCAAAATATGCTACATGTTACATATAACAACTTTTTTTTTTATAAACTTTAAAAACTATTTTGTATTTTTTCTTGGTATAATAAAGTGCAAAACCGAAGAAACAAACTACATTTCCCTAACATTTCTAGCCGTGCAAATTTCAAATGTTTTACCAAACATGAGACTTTTTAGTACAACAGCGAAGTCTCCAACACATTCATTTTCATAGAATTTAGCGCGAAATTGTAGTTAGCTAGCCAATCAACGATCTTGTTGCCTTTACGCAAAATGTTATTGACTCTGACACGTCAATATAAGGAGATGAACTTACGAATAAGAAGAACATAGTCGAAATCTCATTTATAGAAGCAGACTTATTAGTAACCATTATCAATGCGTATTTTAGAGTCACTTTCCACAGTGAGATTAGAAATGTCATCTCTTTAGGCTATATACATGCCGATGTACATGCCCCACATTTTAGCTTCTAGGGCATCACATACTCTAAATTTTCAAGGGTAACCATCGATCTATCTACTGTTCGAGTCTGTCACATCCAATCAAGTTAGTGTCCCCTTTACAAGCTCCGTCACAATTCAATTTTGTCCATCCCACCGACGTCCACGGTAACCAATAAAATTGTGTCCATATGACTTGGTCGAGACTCGGATGTGGTCATCGTCATATGTTTCAATCTATGCAACATAAGGATAATCCATGTTGGATTAGCTGGTCTAGTGAAGCCTTCTTCAAAAACAGGCTCGTTTCACCAAGTCCAAGAGTGCTAAAAAGTGATCATAAAACTAGTTTGCGTCTCCACGATAAATCTCACACCCGTATCACTAAATCAAATTTGTTATATATTAAAGCTGACAGTTTATTATATAAAAAGTAATTAGTTAAGTGTTATATATATATATTTAAAAAGGAATAATTATCTTATTTTGATAACCCACCGTAATTAGGATCTTTGACCCCAATAAACGTCCTAAGATATCTCTATGACCCAAGTCTTTTGTTTTAGTATGTGACCAATCTTTAAGTCAACAATGAAATATTTGTCCTTTTTTTTATATCAAGGAGACATCTCCAGAACAGGTGACGCCGTACACAAATTTGATTTATTTTTTAGGCCAAATACCTCTCTGGGTCCTTTAAGTTTTACGTTTGTTTCACATAGGTCCTTTAAGTTTAGGTTTCAGATAGATCCTTTAAGTTTTGAGTTTGTTTCGGATAGATCCTTTAAGTTTATAAGGTTTCAGATAGGTCCTTTAAGTTTCGAGTTTGTTTCAGATAGATCCTTTAACTTTGGCTTAACGGAGGTTGATAGAAAGGACCTATCTGAAACAAACTCGAAACTTAAAGGACCTATCTGAGACTTATAAACTTAAAGGACCGATCCGAAACAAACTCGAAACTTAAAAGACCTATTTGAAACCTTAGAAACCTAAAAGATCTATCTGAAACAAACTTGAACTTAAAGGACCCGGGGAAATATTTAACCTATTTTTTAAAAAGAAACCCATTGTCAACTCTATCACCACCATCTTGATAAAATAAACATTTCTCCATTATATTATTTAAAAATAAAACTTACATGAATACATCAGAAGAGGATAAAGAGACAATAAAAAATGTTTTTCAGGTGACAACAACAATAGAGACAATAAAGTACTTGGGAATGCCGTCAATAATTGGTCGTAACAAAAGAGCAGTGTTTGGTTATTTGAGGGATAGGATATGGAGGAAAATACAACAATGGTCTGGCAAACACCTTTCAAAAGCAAGACGGGAAGTTTGTAAGTTCAGGTTTTTTGGGAAAATAATGATGAAGGTATGAATGCGGAAAAATAAAATAGTAAGGGAAGAAGAAAAGACACAAGAGAGTTATAGTGGTTCCCCTCTAAACTTTACGGTAGTCCACTCCCTTCACACCCCGCGAAGGATTTCACTATGTAAAAAATCTTTGTTACAAAGCAACCTTAATCTCAAAGGCCCCCTAACAATATTTCTCTACACACCAAGATAGTACCCCACTATCTTTTACAGCAAGAATCTTCACCAAACCTATGATGAAATTCTCACAAACAAACAAGATAACACTTCACTATAATTTACAACAAGAATCTTCACCAAACCTATGATGAAATTCTCACAAACAAACAAGATAACACTTCACTATCTTTTACAACAATTCCCACCAACAATGGCGAGAAACTTTACAACGAAGTGATTGAAGTATATCAAATGTGTATGGCTGTATAATCTTATCCATATCACTCTTAATCAAATGAACTTAGTGCTCAGAAAACTTTTTAATAAATGTTAAAGTGTAGGCAAAGTTTTCCAAATAATTTGAATGAAAGTTTGAAAGCAAGTGATATTGAAAATTTCAATTGAGATAATGAAAGTTGTTGTGTCTATATTGTTTTGATTCTCAATTGAATTTATATAGGTCAAAAAGATGTTTATGAAGCAATGCTACTTTTGAAAAAAGAAAATAGTTGCTGCCAAATTAAATAAAAATGAACGCTGTCAATTTAAAGGAAAATAGCCGTTGCTAATTAAATTAAAAAGGTAGCCGTTGCTGCTCAAATTAATTAACCAGACATTGCACCTTATATTATGTAATAACGATAAAGCATTTATAAAAATGATATGCATCATGATTTGGCCTCATAATCCATTATGCTATTAAATATGCCATTAAATTTTGAAACATTCAGCCATAAGAAACAAATACGCTGAAGCATATGTTATTTGGCATAACTAATGATTTCATATCCATAATATATTATGAATGAGATGGACTAAAGTCATTTCACAATGTATGCTAAAAACCTTTTTAAGGTAAAAATAATTATGCAATTTTCCAAAAATAATTATGGATTTCCATGCAAAATTATTTTAATGCAAAATCACATTTAAATGAAAATCATTGTGAGTGTGTGATTTATTTTCATGAGAACTTTAGGCATTGCTTCATATAGGAACTTAGAAAAGTGTTTGTAATTATTTTCTGAGCATTCTAAGCCATTAGTTAAGAATGATAAGTAAAAGATAAGGACCATACTTACAAAAATATAAACTTTGAAGCTTAAGTCCTATTATCTTCATTCTTCAATTTGAGCCTCCATAGTTTTTCTTCTTTTGTGATGTGACTTTGTTATCATCAAAACTCAGTCAAGTCTAAGAAGGAAATCTTCTTCACAAAGTTCTTATTAAATCGGTAGCACAAGCAATCCCAACTTACTGCATGAGCACGTTTCTTCTACCAACAACTTTGGGGGAGGAGATTTAGAGGATGATTAACTCGTTTTAGTGGGGATCAAATAGATGACGGGGAAGATGGATCAATTGGCTTAGTTGGGATAAATTAACAATGAGGAAGGAATACAGAGGTATGTATTTTAGACATTTTTGTTGGCTTCAATTTAGCTATACTAGGGAAGCAAGCTTGAAACCTTTTAACCAATCAAGATACTATTGTTGCTCGTATATACAAAGCTAAATATTTTCAAAAATCAGATTTTTTTTGGGGCCCGTCTCGGCCACAACCCAAGTTATATTTGGCGTAGTATCCACACTTCACAGGTATTAGTTAGAAGAGGTCAAAGGTGGCGAATTGTAAATGGTAACAACGTTTCGGTTTGGAGTATGCCTTGGCTGAGAGAGGAAGGGAACTCATATGTTTCAAGTGCACGAGTGCAATGGACGGAAAACATGAAGGTTGCAGATATGATGGATTCAAATGGTTCTAGCTTTAATTGGGGGCTGATTGAAGGCATTTTTAATACGTAGGATATGGAGGCAATTTCAAAGTTGTTGTTGCTAAACCGCGACAAAGAAGACAAGCTTATTTGGAAATTCAATAGCAAAGGAAGTTACACGGTAAAATCAGCATACAAGTATGCAATGGAAACACCTGTTAACAACGAAGAATATAGAATACCGGGAGAGTCGACATCGATGTGGAAAATGAAGATACCGCAAAAAATAAAGTTTTCTTATGGAAAGCATTACGAGGAGTGCTTCCAACACGTATGCGTCTTCAAGATAAGGGTGTGCCGTGTACGGACAACTACCCTTTTTGTCAAACAAATTATGAGAATGATTGGAATGTCTTTATTGGGTGCGAAGAGGCAAAATCTGTTTGGCAAACGACTAGACCGTGGGAATTAATTCAAGACACTGAATAATGCTACTAGTTTTGCAGATTGCATTTTTTCTTTGTTGCGCAGGTTAGCAAGCGACAAGAGTAATGGCATCACTATGATGCTATGGTATTTATGGTGCCGTTGTAATGACAAAGTGTGAGACGGTGATTTAAAGACTATCAATATAGCTGTCCAGCTTGCACGTGAATCCCTTTTCCAATGGCAGGAAGTGTGGTCTAGACCAGCAGCATCGGTACAACACCAACAACAACATTTAGAAGCTTGGGAACCACCAGTCGAGGATTTTGTGAAATGCAGCGTAGATGCCGCAGTGTTTGAGGCGCATAAGTGTTTTGGTATTGGTATGTGTATTCGGAATTCTAGGGGCCATTTCTTAAAGGCAGCAACTTGTTGGCATGAAGGCAACCCCTCCTCAAGCGGAATTAATAGGATTATATGATGCTATTTCTTAACTATCGAAGGCTTGTTATAGAACTAGAGTGATTGATAGCATAGTTGATAGGAATACCAACCAAGCGGAGTTTGGTAGTATTATATCCGATTGTCAAGCTCTCTTACAACAACATCCAAACTTTAAGGAGTGAATCATCAACTTTGTACTTGAATTTGCATGAATCGGCTAAATTCGTCCCCCAATTTAACGAAATATCAAAATAGTCCATGAATTTATAAAATGCAAATCAATTTAGTCCCTCCGTCCAATTGGAGTGTTAACGGTGCTGACGTGGCCGTTAACCTCTCACATGTCAGATGCCACATAAACAGGGACTAATTTGGCCGACAGTGACCAAAATTTCTGAGGAAATTGATTGATTTGCAGAAAATGTTTTTTCCTCCCCAACGTCTCTTTCTTACTTCCCTAACGGCTCTTTCTTCCCCAAATATATAAAATTGGAACCCTAATTTTACAATATTTAATCTACTCCAAAGTCCTGAAAATTTATTCCAATAATTAGTGGTAACGTTCTTCCCCAATTTAAAAAACTCCAAACCCTAATTTACTTTTTGATTGAATCTGAAAACTAGAATCCCCAAAATTTCTTAAAGCAAAACTGTTCAAATTGAATCCGAAATGAAGGGGGTGGGCATATGGGCAAAAGAGTGAAATTTAGCTGGAAGGAGAAAGGTTAGGGATGTGTTTGATGTGAAAAGAGTGAAATTTGAGCGTGGAAGGGAAGGGTAAAAGAGGGGTAAAACTGAAGTAAAACTGAAAAAACATAAAAAAATTGAAGTTGAAAAGTGAAAACTGAAATTTTCACTGTTTCCATCAAATTGGTCATCGTACATGTGGCTTCCTTGTTGACACGTGCACATGACAACATAACATGTAACAAAGCTTTTGGACGGAGGATCAATTTTGATGGATGTCTAACAAATTCAGGGATTATTTTGATATTTCGTTAAATTTAGGGACAAATTTGTCCGATTCGTGCAAATCCAGGGACGAAGTTGATGATTCACTCAAACTTTAAGATAAGTTTTACCAGGAGACAAGCAAATTCTTTCGCCCACACTTTAACAAGGGCGTCAAGATTACATGTTCGTCAGTGAAATAATGAGTTTTTGATTGTAAAAAAAAAAAAACTTACATTTTTTTCTTCTTCATAATTAAAATTTTAAATACATTTTCACGAGTCCATTTATCATCATATAAAAAGGATAACTTATGCAAAAAAGAAAGATATACTGTATTTGTCAAAAAAAAAAAAAAAAAAAATTTTGTTAT
>Ga0228711_1000075_pt1 | contig 74176 bp, 35 predicted proteins | sample MedpolnodulmetaG_2_FD_177996 | JGI IMG/M metagenome (GOLD analysis project Ga0228711, IMG submission 177996) | Root nodule microbial communities from Medicago polymorpha collected in Santa Monica, California, United States - brown nodules | ecosystem: Host-associated > Plants > Roots > Nodule...
TTTTTTTTTTTTTTTTTTTTATAAATATATTTTTTTTTTTTTTTTTTTTTTTTTTTTTTTTTTTTTTTTTTAATTTTTTTTTTTTTTTTTTTTTTTTTTTTTTTTTAACTAATACACGCTTATACTTTCACTCATATATTAATACAAGGGCATTTTTTTTTAATTTGAATACGCGTTTAATTTTACTCATAAATTAATACGAGAACTTATTTTTTTTTTTTTGTTAATTTATATGGGGTCTACAAACAGTGGTGAATCTTGAGTTAATTTGTTGGGGGTGTCAAACTTCTATGGAATATATATTTAATGGTTTCAAGAAGTAACAATAACTAATAACCGGCTTAGCGGTATAAATTGTTTGAAAGTAAGACATTAATTAATACAATATGTAAAAGTAGAAGATAAATATGTAAAAATAAGACATGAAAGTATTTAAGCCTTTAGAAATTTATGGTATCCCCTTTCCACAACGATCGAAATCTAATTGATATAATACATCTAATATAGTATATAAGGAAAATCTGAGGGATGCCGTGGCCCCGTCGGTCCTTGAAAAGATTCACCGCTGTCTACAAACCTATGAAATCTTGTGATTTTCTAACACATAATTTTTCATACAAAATAATTGAAATGTATTTGACAAGATAAACTATATATTACTTTGATAAAAATACAAAAAATTGACAAAATAGCAAAAAAAAAAAAGATAGGTTTAAGATTTAAACTCACTTCATGAAAATAAAAATGAATTAAACTCACATTCAGTACCATATATACGTTCATGTTCGCCAACGTCATACAAATCAACCCTCCATTCACCGCCGCTTTCTGCCAACATAGACACTCCTTTCTCAGCTCTCCGCCGCGTCACTCCTTTCTCAGGTCTTGTGTGAAAATGGGTTCCTCTGAGAATAAATTCAAAACCCTATCTACTGTTGAAGAAGAAGAAGAAGAAGATGGTTCTACAATTAACAACAATTTCTATGATGTTTATGGTCCCCAAGTATATTTTCTTTTTTATTTTGTTGTGTTTAATTGTATTTGTTTATAGTCTCATTGCCAATAAGGTTTCATTGTTTGGATTATAATTTTATGCCCTCACTTATTTCGAACTTATTGCACAAGCGCTTATCAATTAAAGGGCCGTTTGGATTGATTTATTTTTGAGCTTATGAAAAAATAGCTTATGCAAATAAATAAGCTTTTATGTTAATTCATAAGTTCTAACTAACGAAAATTGTATCTTCATAAGCTATTTTTTCATAAACTACCATGACAAGCTTATGGAAAATAGAGAAAAGCTTATTTATTTGTGTAAGACAATCCAAGTAGGCCCTAAGTCAAATTGTTTTCGTATACGCCATAAGCTGTTTTTTTTTTATAAGTTCTTCCAAATAGTCTCACAAAAGTTCAAATAAACCAATCCAAACAGGCCCTTAGTTCGAGATGCTTGTAGCTTTAGGCTAGAGTTGTAGTTTTTTTATGTTACGAAAAGTTAAGCGAGTTAGGTCTGGGGGGCTCAGATAGCACTGACATAGGTACTTCGAGATTACTTACCAACAAGAGAGTTGTAGTTTTAATTGAAGCTGAACTGTTTATTTGATTAATTGTTTTTAATTTTGTCAAAAACACTTGTGTTCTGACTTTTTGACTGTTTTATGGATTGTTGTAACCTAAGTGGGATGAATCAGTTTGAGAGTTAACAATTTTGTAGTTGTGTAAAAACTTCACTTTCAGTCTAGTTTTTTTTGATCTGTCATGTATTGTTTATTTGGTTTATGTTTTGTATGTTTCGGTGGTATTTGGTTCATTTTGTAAAACTTCCATCTTTTGTGTGTTTAGCAATGGACTGTTTTGTGTTATGCATTACTAAGTCTTTGGGGAATTTGGACATACCTCTATTGAGGTATGTTTCTTCCCCTATATTCCAAGCACCTCGTCTCTATTATGAAAATTTGAGGGCCATGTGTGTCATTTTACAAAATTGAAGGGTGGGGTGCGAGAATTTCCCCAACAAATAAGATTGGTGAAAGTTTATGTTAAAAATAGAAGGGGTGTGTGCGCTATTTATTCATACCTCAATGAAGGTGAGTGCAATTTTCTGTAAGTCTCTTCATAGGCCGTCCATTGAAATGCAAAAGTGCCATGCTGCTACTAGAAGCATTCTTTTGTCTTTTAAATGCTGTTTGATGATGCCATCTACAATAACTTTTCCGTATGATGCTTTTGGTGTTTGTTTACTCAAGGAGTTTTGTTATATTAGCATATATATTTAGCTGGAGTGGAGTTGCTTAATCTCGTATTATTCTTTTGCAGGCTAAGGCAGATGTTGTTTTCAAGTCAGAAGATAATTCAACTTTGAGTCTCGTTGTAGGTTCTCTTACCAACACTGTGTTACTTGAAATTTTAATTTTAAAAAACAGTAATGACTGGGACATGCTTACAGGACATTCAAGGACTAGTAACTTGGGTGCTTGGGGAAGGATTTATGCCATCGTGGGTTTTTATCAAGGTACAAATCATCTTTTCCTTTTTTTTTTCTTCCAATAAATATCTACAAACCTAATTCACCAAATAAATAACTTCGCAACAGAATCCACCTCAATCAATAGAAATCACATAGAGTATTCTTTTGTCACTAGAATCACATGTTTAATCATCTAAATCGTAATAATCCTGATTATGTTGTGACTCAACAATAAAGATCATGCGTTGGTTGGTAGTGAGGCAAGCTGCCACTTTAGGGTGACAGTGGAGAGATTTATGACACAGTCAAACATGCTATCTGTCAGCTGTCTAGATCATGTTTTAAATTGCAGCAGAGCTCATTGCGATTTTGGGAATTGTGGTTGCTGTGATGAGTATTTTAGCCATTGTAGCACAAATTTATTTTATGCTTGCAATGAATTTAACTCATCATGACTTACCTTCAAAATCCCAATCCATTGGTCCCCCTCTCAAATTCCATCTCTCCTTCATTACCAACTCAATACTATCGTAAAACCCCCTAACCCTCGAAAATTCCTTCTTACTAGATAAAGAAAAAGGAAGAATGAAGAACATTTGTGTTTTAGACTTATATGCGGGTTAGGCTCCAAAGTGGGCCGTTAAACCTGTTGTGGATTTTCTTGTGATTGTCAAACACACTGTATATGTGGTGTGTTGCGTTTGCAAACACTGCTGCAACCACAATAATACTGTTGCTGCATCATATGATATACTCTAAAACTATTTTCTTGATGGGCAGACACAGTTAACCAGTGATCAGGTCGGTATAAGAAAAAGACAAGTCTTCCAAAATCTTTATACTTCTTAAAGTGAGTTTATATGTGTCACTAAACTTAGAAAAGGTTGAAAACCTTTTAGATTAAATACCAGCAAGCTAATCCTTTATGTCAATAAATGGATTCATCATTCTTGTCAATTCAAAATTGTAGTCTCTGGTTTACTACAATTATTACTAATGCAACACTCATGATTTGCAGAATAAACCTCTTATTCTCAAAGTAGTTATGCTCTACATACCAGGCCTGGATGCAGCTTTGTACCTGTCACTGTCCAAAGTGCTTCCTAATTTAAAAAAAGCATGTGGCAAACCAAGACCAGTCCATGCTCTCAGGTCTGTAGAAAATTGATTCAGTTATATTTTTTCCTTCAAATTATTGTTTCTTTGCGCTCAATTTTTTCTTTTTTTGGTTAGTTGTGTATCAGATAGTATGCAGACAATAGACGCACTCCTAACATGCAAGCAGAAAAGAAAAAGGGATGAAAGCGATTCAATTACGAAGAAATCTACTTTGGCATCTCAACAAGGTCTGTAGGATATTTTCTGAATTTTGGATTCATTTTAAGACCACCTTCTTCGTACATTAAATAAGAAATATTATAATCTGACAGTGCAAATGCAAGTGAAGGCCTGTAATTCCTTTTACTGCTCTAATGCTAGAGTTAATAGACATTAATATAAGTTTGCTGCTTCCAGTGCGTTCCTTCTCTTGGAGAAATTGCTGGCCATAAACATGATTGTATCGGTTTCATTTCAAAGCAATAAGTTAATAACAGTATGAATTTGGTCTCTGTATGAAACATGTGACAACTTTGTGCAGAAGAAGTCCGTGGTGGTACTGGCAGTCTATCATTTACGGAGCTTACTAAAGACATACCTTTCCCTGTTTCATACTATACCTTAACAGAAAGAGATCTGGAGGAGAATGAGTATCCTGTTAATAAGCCAGGTAATTTTTATTCTGCTACCGATTATTATGTTAATCTTTATGACCATTTGCATACTAAACAGTTTTTCTCTGCCAATTTCGTACAGGTTTTGTTTCTACTCTTCCTGCTCCTCCGGGGTCTCCCTATATTGAGATGTTGGCAGTTGACTGTGAGATGGTAAGTCAATCAATATCTGTTTGGTTTAATAAAATTACTGGTAATGATGATATTGATAGAGGGGTAACCTTGGCGCAACTGGTAAAGTTGTTGTCATGTGGCTGAAAGGTCACGGGTTCAAGTCCTAGAAACAGCCTCTTGTGTAAAAAACAGGGTAAGGCTGCGTACAATACACCAAATGGTGGGACCCTTTCCCGGACCCTGCGTATGCGGGAGCTTTAGTGCACCGGGTTGACCTTTAATGATGATATTGATAAAATTTCAACGTTTTATCAGTAAGAGGAGTGAATTTCTCTGTTTAGGGAAATGTGCTCATATCATGATATGGAGAATGCTAATGAGTGCCCTAAGGGCACTGGTCAAGAAATTAAAAGAAGTAACTTTGTATAAAAAAATGGTGCAATTATTACATCGAGTACAGTAATAACTTGTATTTTCAAGATAAAATTTCCCTGTATGGAATCCTGAACCAATGCCCTTAGGGCACTCGTTAGCAAGACCCTTGTGATATTCCTGCTTTAGAGTGTTTGCTTAGGAAAGTGAGAATACACTTTTTAAATTGGTAGATCGCGTGTCATCATCTTAGTGGGATAAAATACAGGTTTCTTTCAAATTATCAATGTGAAAAATAAATTATTAGCAAAGATCATACCATGACAAGGTTTATCGAAGGGCAGGACCATTTGCGTTTATTGTCCGCCGCATTAACTGGCTATGAAGCTTAACTTTTTTTACAACCCTCATCTAATCTGAGTATCTAAAATGAGATAATGAGTTATTTGTGTCCCATTGTTTTACTTCTTTTTTTATCGTTGCTATCAGCTTGTTTTTCTGAAGGCAAAATAGCATGATTAATTGGGATTGGCTGTTGATACATGAAGTGTTACTTGTTTAAGCAAAACTAAATGCTACTGGATTAATTTCATATTCATTGAATTAAGTTGAATTAACCCAGTTTTTATTGGAATACACAATATCTTGTATAACTTAATTTTCTATATATTTGTACAAATGTATTAATGAAAATTTTATCTGGTATTCTCTATTAATGTAATCTTGGTCAATTTTTATTTAAAAATAGCAATCTTGGTCAATCTCATTCTCTGCTTTGTCTGTTTTTCATTTGTTTTCTTTTTTATGCATAGTGCATAACAGGCGAGGGGTTTGAGCTAACAAGAGTTACTCTGGTGGATGTCAAAGGACAGGTACTCACTGGTTTCTCTGTTGATCTGATTTTTTGTATTATGTACGATGGATTACTTATTTTAGTATGAATAGGCATTTTAAAAAAAAAGTCAATAAATTATTATCACTAATCAACTTTTATTCTTATGTTAGTTTCTGTGTCTATTTTCACTGGGTTTTATCATTTAACCTGCTACTGTTTTTTTAGGCAAATGTTAGTAATTAGTGATTTTGTTAGTTTCCACTTTCCGTGATCAAACCTGGAACCTCCTGCTTGAAACTCTTTCAATGTCCTTATGCTCACCAACCCAGCTACTGTGTTGTTGTCTCTCCAGACATAGTAACTTTCATGTTGGCAATTACATCGTCAGGTTCCACCTCATCATCCTGCTACACTTCTAATCCCTTTGGCAGGGAAACCTGAAAAAAATATAACTTAGAAACTTAGGAAGACCCGTGACAAATTCATTATAACTGTCCTGCCAAATTTAAGAAGGGATAGCAAAGGTTGTAGCATATCACCCGGAGAGGAAGCTGAGTGTTTTGGTTTTCGACAAACATCACAGACCTGTGCTAACTCTACTGTAACAGTACTAAATCCATAATTTTATCATTTAATTTTCTTCCTTGGAGGAAAAATTCCCATTCGGAAAAAAATTCCATGCTATTGGATTGATTTTCTGTTTTGGGTGTTCTGTATTCGTTCTCACTTACAAGTTTAAGAGCCAGTTTAACATTTTTACATAGTGAGACTTGGTCAACTCAACAAAATTATCACTGTTTTCCATGTAACCATTAAATTTTACCTTTTCAGGTTTTGTTAGATGAATTGGTTAAACCTTCAAATCATATCACTGATTACAATACAAGGTGAGCTGTTTTCTTCTAATTTTGCTGCCCACTTTGAGTTATATGTGTGCTGGGTGAATTTATATTTTTAACGTTTCTCTATATTTATAATTTTATATTTGAAAATAAAACTAAAAGAAAATGATGAGAATATTTTTCCCCCCTACGATCTTTTCTTTCTACTTGAACAAAAATTGCCGGCAGTTAGTAATATTGATGTGGTGCAGATTTAGTGGAATAACTGCCGAGATGTTAGACGGGGTGACGACAGATTTGACAGACATTCAGGTTGTGTTGCATGAATTGTCTTGATCTATTTTTGGAACAAATTGCTGTTACATTGCTGAGCTATTTCAGTTTGAACTATATGTTTTGCTGACATAACTTTAATTGCTTCCGATGTTCAGGAAAAGTTTCAAAAACTGGTTTACAAAGAAACTATTCTTGTTGGGCATTCTTTGGAAAATGATTTATTAGCATTGAAGATATCACACGACTTGGTCATTGACACAGCAGTATTATACAAACACCCCCGAGGGTCTTCCCATAAAAGTGCTCTACGGTTTCTTACTAAAAGATTTCTTTCAAGGGAGATACAACAATCGGGCGATGGACATGACAGCGTCGAAGATGCTAGGGCTACCATGGAATTGGCACTATTGAAGATCAGAAATGGCAAGTAATTTTTCTACACGCATTATTTCTGCAAGCTGTGCGGAAGCTACTTAACTAATTGTGGTTTTCATACATATGCAGTTTCAATATAAAATCTTTTAATTCTGATTTTGTTTTTGATTTGGACTCAAACCGATCTTATCTACAGACCTTTTACCATTCATATTTTTATTTTTATTTTTTATATATGTACAAAATGCACCTTCGTTATTTCATCTTTCACATTAGTTTTATATTGTTTGGCTTTACTTTGAAAAGCAGATTACTTTTTGCTATAAATTCAGATCGAATAACATCAAATGCATATTTTTCTGGGATCTATTTTTGAATTGATATTTTTGTTAGTTCCAAGAGGTAGTGCCACATACATGATTGTTGCAGATGATATAGTCCTGTTAGAAAGTCAAGAGATAATAAATGAAAAGTTAGAACTGTGGAGATAAAATTTGGAAGCACTTGGCTTACACTTGAATAGAAGTTATCCGAGTTATCTTAAATGTAAGTTTAATGAGAGGCATAGTAATTTTGGCAGTAGATGTGAAAATTAGAGTCATGATTTGAGTAATTTTGGTCCATTGTACAAAATGACAGATCAATAGGGGAGCAACCAAAGTATTCAAATAGCGTGGATAAAGTTGATTTTTTTTTATTAATCAAAGTGGCACTGGTGGCCATTTTAGAACCGTCCCCGAGGGGATTTGAACTCAGTACCTTGAGGTTACAAGGCTCAGCTCTTACCACTGAGTTATCACCTCAAGTCTAAAGGAAAATGTTTAAACAACTCAAACGTTGTGATATTGTGTATTTGGCAGTACAAAACCAACAAGAAAACAAGTTGTAGAGCTTAGATGGTGTTATGATGGATGAGTAGTCCCAAGACAATATAGGATTACAAATGAAAGGATTAGAGAATGTTGAAGTAGCACCTATTGTGTCAAAGATGGTAGTCTCACATTGGGTAGTTTTTTTTTTTTTTTTTTTTTGAAATATTAGGTATTTAATAATAAAAAATGTAGAAGACGATCATAAAATATTATTATTTGTCACAGAGAAGCAAGTCTTGGGTACAATTGGATTTACGGTTTTCATTATTCCTGTCCAATTTCAAATCTTTGTTTATCTGATTCTGTATTTAGAAATATAGACATGTTTCCTTACCTATACTTTTCAATTTTGGAATTTGAAGTTACTAACAATGGACACTTAATTTTATACAGTTTCTATCATGTGTAGTTGTCTTATTTTTTTATTAATAGAAATATATATTCTTATAGTCAATATCACATAACCATGTCTATGATATATTGAGCAATAAATTTTGGCTCATTTAAGTAATATTAAGTATAAGTAATATCACAATTTTGAACTACTGTTTGGATTGACACGCTTCAATAAATTATCTTTAAGGAAGCTTTATTCCCATACATTTTTGCTTAATCGTGCTTGTCACCTACGTTTTCAGTATTTTATATATGATGGACAATTTTGTACGAATTACGATTCATGCATTTTGATTTTTGTTTATTTATTGTTTTATGTTTTTGTATTATCCCTATATGTTCACATGGTTTTCCATGTTGTTTGCATAACTGCTTTGACATGCTTGCGGCATTTACTCTTGAAACAGGGCCTGGCTTTGGTGCCCCTCCATCCTTTACGCGAAAAAAGCTCCTTTCCATTTTGGGTGAGTCTGGCAAGACTTCTTCAATGATTGATGACATATCGATAGTAAAACGATTTGCTTCCGAGTCCTCTAATGCAATTCCGGTGACATCTGATGAAGAAGCACTTTCTAAAACCATCAAGGAGGTAATAGAGGTCTTACATGGCTATAACTTCTTATCATATAAGTTCTTATGTACAAGCTAATTTTATAACAAAAGATAAAATAAAGTCAAATTGTTTTATATAAGCTATAAGTGGTTTTCATAATCTATCTTGGAGTGTATGAAAATAAGCCGAAAACAGCTTATGGACGTATCATTAGTTATTTTCTTAAACTCTTCTAAGCAGTCTCACAAGTGTTTATATCAGTAGAGTAGATAAGCTCAAATAAGCCAATCCAAATCAAGCCTATGTTTGCAAGTGGCTTCTTTTTTATTAAGAGTTACAAATGGTCTTTACTTATTTCTTGCCTTTTCTGTTTCAGTTGAAGAATGAAAAGGTGCATTTTATTTGGACTCAATTTTCAGAGTTACACTCATACTTGAAGAAACAAGCTGAGGATTCCGAAAGCTTAAATAAAAAACTTGCAGAGATGATTGCATTAAATACATGTCAGAAGAGTTCTTCGAATGGGAAAGGCCTCAAGTCGAATATATCTGCTGAACTGAAGGAAATTGTTGCTCGTATGGATGTTAGAATTCATAAACTGTATAAATCATTACCAACTAATGCTATGATGATAGTTTGCTCTGGTCATGGAGACACGGCAGTTGTTCGCAGGTAAGATATGCATATCTTTTTTATGTCCAAATATATTTGTTTTCTTTTTACTGCTATACATTTTTCACCTTACTGTAATCTAGGTGTAAGTTAATGCTTAACCCCAGAAGGATATAAATATTTCCCAGTTGAGTTTTTGTATAGATATTTGGAGTTCAGGTATGCTCCATTTACCTCATGCTCCATTTAGTCCATTTAAGGTATTGGATGAAAGACATGTGGTAAAAAAAGATTCAAGGGTTGAGATTTAATAATAAATAAAACATATTTTTTAATTAAAAAAATTAAAAGTCATAATACATTTCCTTTTTTCACCTCAGGTATTTCCCTTGTCAGAATACTATTCCTCTCCCCCTTCTCTGACGGTCGATGTTCATCCTGATTGCCGTTACTTATCCCTCCATAACAGCATCACCCATCTCCCTATTCTTTTCGTCGCCCCTTTTCTATGACTGTCGCCGTCGTCGTTTCAAACCAGTCCACCGCAACTGTTATGGGTCATGATGTATTGCTTTTAAAACATCCAAATAAATTTCAAAAGTTGAAATTCATCATGTTATGAGTAATTGAAATTGGCAAAGGTAGACGTGGAAGAGAAGAGTAACAAGTTGGATAGTTATGTGATGGTTGTTTGTTGGCGATGGGTGCCTGAGAGGATACAAGAGAGAGGGAACAAATTATGATTTTTAATATTCTTAATAATTATTAAAAAAAATGTTTTATTATTATTAAATCTCAACCCTTGAATCTTTTTTTGCCACATGTGTTTCATTCAATACCTTAAATGGACTAAATGGAGCATGAGGTAAATGGAGCATACCTGAACTCATAAATGGTGGGTGGCCCGATAGCATCCCAACAGATCTTGGAGGAGACACCGATACCGTCTAAAAATTTGTGGTTGGTCCTAACCCACTTGTAAACACTAGTTCAGGTTATCTCTCATCCAATGTGGAACTCTTTAACACACACCCTTACGCCTTGCACTATTGGGCTTGGTGCTTGACCCGAATTGTTAGTCTATCAGTCCCATGCTACTCATTGGGTAGCATTTTGAGTTTTAACCAGAAATAATGGACTAATTTGACATTCGTAAGTAATTTTCAGGGACCATTTGACTGTAAGTATTTAACTTTTTGGACATTCGAAATATTTGCTAAGAAAAGGAATAATCAAATTACAATTCTAGAAAATCTTTTATCACTTTTTTAATTTCAAAGACCAACATAAGGGTTCACTTCATATTGTTTTGGAATCATGATATGTTAATATGCGACAAAGCTATGCAATTAGTTGCATCTCGACATTTATGCGTGTAATCAAGTACGCAAATCAACAAGTCCAGTGTAAACGAGGGTCCACAATAAATTGCATAAGAAAATCTGCCAGTCGAAACTGACTCCTGTTGATGAAACTTCGGAATTTATCTAAACAGAGACTAGTGTATACCAGTTGAACAAATATCTGAACTCCAAATACTATTTCCTTCTTTCATCCAATACCTTAAATGGACTAAATGGAGCATGAGGTAAATGGAGCATACCTGAACTCCCATTTATATCCATGCATCAAGCCCATAGTGTTGGGACGTGAGGGGGTGTGTTAAAGAGTCCCGCATTGGTTGAGAGATGGCTTGAACAAGTGTTTATCAGTGGGGACAATCCTCACCTTACAATATGGTTTTGTGGGGTTGTGTTAGGTCCAACCACGAATTCTAAGAGTCCGAAACTCAACAAAGCTAGTGTTGTACTTTTCAACCACATGTTATGATTTGGATGAAATTTAATTGTTTTTAACTCTTTACTTCTTTTTCGAAGGTTGAGGAAAATGCTTACGGAGGAGGGTGAAAGTAATTATGGTCGTGAGAAGATTTTGGAAAGCTTGGGAGAGTTTCAGGCTAGAGCTGAAGTAGCCCTGTGTTTTGTAGGTGTAAAACACTAATTATAGAAGAATGCAAAATGAACTTTTGTTCATTTTTATAACCTGCGGCGACCAGCCATAATTTTGATTCTTAACGTTCTAAATGTAAATGTTTGTTAGATCACATGGCAAGATTCTAAATGTGTGAACGATATCATGAAAATTTTGAAGAGTCCCTAATGTTATAGATGATTATGTTTTATTCTCCTAAAATTATTAATTATTTTCCTTCATACCAGATTTACAATTGGTTTTAAATTTGATTTTGCATTTCTAGTAAATAATCTACTATACTGCTTCTGAGCACTAACGATTGTGATTGGAAAAGATTTCAGTTGTATTGGTGAGCATGTCTGATTATGTTATTTGCTTTTATAAATGGTTCAATAAAATAATTTCTAAGCACTACCTTTTATTTTACAAAAGCAAGATCAAACCATTTTATTAACGATTAAATGTTCAATACATGTTGGAACTTAATCAAAAAGATAGAAACCGGCTTAAGATGGAGCCAGAATTTCATTGGTTAGTGTCTTAACAAATTCAACATAATCCTTGATTATGGCACCAAAATCCGAGATAGATGATGAAAATTTCTATGACCCATTTTTAAGAACCAAAAAGAAGCAAAATCTACTGGAAGATGTTTGAAAAAAGTGGCAAAAGAAAATTGTGCTGTTTTGACAGTTTGTCACAACATTTGCTGTCGAACAAGTTCTTACAACGTTGAACACAACAGTTAGGTACAACTTAGATTATGCTTGACCAAGATGACACATACTTTTGTAATGATTATCTTTGAATCGTGTATTTGTCCAAAGTTAATATTTTGACTCAACTAATCTGGCTCTATCATTCCATTTCTAATTTTGTTTATAAAAATATCTTATATACTAGTTATATACTAATACTTATGTCATTAGACTTTATTTGTTATATAACCAAACACACCTAAGTTAGATACAACTATCACAACGTGACATCCTTATGCGAACAAGTTACTCAAAAGAAATGCAAAAATTATGGCAAGCAAGCAACAATGTAATTACAAGCCTAAGCATAGCTGTTTTATGTTGTCATATACTACGTACACTGTCACATGAAAGTTCATATCAGCTTTAAGATTGCACGTTAGTATACATCTGATATGGATATTCTGGACCACTCCTAAATACATAAATAGACTAAACAAGCAACCAAATACCCAAAGAGTCTATATAACAAAAAGAAGTGAAGAGTCATTTTTGGTCGATGTGATGCGACGTCACTATAGTCCTTAAAACAATCGAAATTACAAAAAACATTTTTGAGTATGTCTTCTGTTAGTAATTTTGTGGACCAAATTGACTAACAAAAGACACATATGAGAATCAAACTAATTAACAAAAGACACATACGAGAACAAGAGAGACTAATACAAAAACACATTCAGGTATGGTTTTGTAATTTTCAAACATTCACGGACTATAGTGACAATGACTCGCATTCAAGGACCAAAATGACTATTTACTCTAACAAAAAGGGTTGTCATTTTCACTTCCATGCTGAAGCAACAATCAAGTTTTTGTCCTCCCACCCAAAATGAAGTCCCCCCATTTCCTCTATTATCTTGTACTTGTCACAGTACTGCCTAATGAGTTCTCTAATTGCTTCTTTCACAGTTGTGCTCATTGGTGATGAAGTGAATCCAGCCATTTTCATCCTTGCCCTCCATTTTCCGGCGACTTCATACCGTTCTATTCTATCCTCGCCCTCGCACGCAATGACATTGACAATGTCCCTCGCCAAGCATTGCCTTTCAACATTCAACCTATCCTGGCTCTCTCTTGGAAGAGTGGCGTCAAGGGACTCAAACACAGCAGAGTAATAATTGTAGGCTTCAACAAATCTTGGAAGAAATGGGGAAGTGTTTGTGTTCACATCTTGTTCCACAACTGTTACAAGTTTTGGATTAAGGCTCTTAACCATGCGAAGAAGCTGGTCTCGTTCGTTTACAGTTGATACACTTTCGTCGGGCATGTGATGAAGCTGGAATGCAAAGTTCACCACAAGGGCTTCCCCGGGACGACAGTTGAGCATTGATGGAGTAACAATTGAAGACCTTGATGCTACGGCTCGAAATTCAAATGGCAACCCAAGTACTTCTGCTAGTTTTTCGAGTCTTTGTCCTATGATACTTAGGCCTCCAACAGATCGTTGCACGGATTCTGGATCATCAACGCCGGTCAATCTCACATAAGGTGGCTTCCCTGGCCTAGAAGCAAGTGTTTGTATCAGGGTTATATATTGACTTCCTTGGTTGATATCAAAATCTATAATGTGAACCTTCTTATCATCTTTAATAGCCTCGGAAATAGCACCATTTGCAGCAATAAATCCAAACTTAAAACATGGGCACACCTCGAATAGTATCTGCATTGCTGCCAGACGATCAGAAGACGGAGGTTCCTTGCATTTCAAAGCTTTATAAATACATTTCCCCGATGAAGCCAAACGAGCCGCAAGTCCTTCCACCATGTAGGCTGCAATTCTATCCGAAGGTTCTCCCTGAATTGAAACCAGCTGCCTGAGATCATCGATCATAGCTGAGGCTTTTACTTCATTTCCTTCTGAAAGTGCGCTAGCACATTCATAGAGTAATTGCTTCGGGGTCCGAGGAAAGTTTTGTGATATTTCTTTGGTGCTACTGGTGCTACTAAGATTTGAATCTGAGGACAGAGATTCCTTTGGCGAGTCATGATGCGACTTGTTCTGAATGGGATTAGCACACTCAGCAAAGTCAGGATCAATCTCCATGCTCTGAACAGTTCTAAACATGTTTTCCTCATCGTCATCACACTCATCATTATTGTCACCAAGCAATGCCCTCTCCAATTCTTGTATTTTCAATCGCATATCACCGTCAAATTCAAAGCAATCAGGGCTTTCACTTTCCAAGAAATCTGATTCAAAGTTGGACTGGTATGCATCACGCTGCCTTGTAGACGAAACATAAGTATCAAACGGGTTATCAGTGACCATAGAACCTCCTGAATTAGCTCTGAGCTGGTACGAAGAATCACCATCAGCATGAACAGAATTTCCTGATATCCCAGAACTAGACGGTTCTATCAGTTCCTCTGTAGGTGAATCAAGGAAGTACTTTTCATAACTCTCACTCGAGTAAGAATCATTCATGTACATGTTTCTATGTTTATCAGGAGCAAAATCATGGGAGGACAAGCCAGGTGTAACATCGGCTCCCTTTAACGAGTATAGCTTGGCATTCCCATACGACGCATCAGCCAACTCCGGAGATATAATCAATGACATAGTTTGTGTTCTATTTAACCAGCTCACATAAAATTTCAGTCTGTACACAAAAAAAAGAAAAAAAGATCAGTCATGAAAAGGCTATAAATTCTGCAATCCATTAACCAAGTTTTTTTCTTTCTACATACCTTATAGAAATAGTGTAATAGATCAAGTTGCTCACTGATGAAATTTAGCTGAATCTTCAACGACACCTTTGCTGAGATAGGATAAACAAAAGCAGATATCAACATTAGAAGATGCTTTCAGTTAGAACAAACAACCGATCTAATACAAAGAATGACAAAAACATACAAAATAAATGCAATTCAAGTTTAGTACTTTACAAACTGAGACTCTCATGAATAAACTATTTCATAATTATTTTCAATTCACAGAAGATTTTATATAGCAATTGAAGAAAACCGATGTAACAATTCCGCACTAATTAAGATTTTGAGCATACTAAAGTACTAACTATAATCTCACTTGTAAAGTAAGAAGAATTCATAATCAAACATCATTTTAGATAAAATTTATTTGATAGTTTTGGTTAAAACATTAATGGACATGGTTGACAAAATATTCATCTTAACATAGCAAAAAACATCATAAAAAATAATTATTATATTTATACACATGTCTCTACACTCTGAAGATACTAGCTGGATCATCATCCAATTGTCATAACAAAAAAATTCATATGGATCATATATTTTCAAGACATAACTAATCTTTAAACTTATCTTCCACAAAACAAGGATGTATTTCTACAAAGTTGAGAAAATATATACGCTTGTAACATGATATATTTATTATTCAAGCCAGAAAAAATAACTGCTGTAAAAATAAACAAGTTAAAATTAAAAAATAAAATAAAAACAATTTTGATGAAACCTATGACCTTGTAACAACAAACAAACAACGTTATTTTAAGAGAAAACAAAAAGATTAAAAACAGAGACATATTGATATATATTGTTCCAAAATCCAAATACAAAAAAAAAAAAAAAAAAAAAAAAAAAAAAAAAAAAAAAAAATCCAAAAAAAAAAAAAAAAAAAAGCAGAGATAGTAAAAAGGTTAAACAAAAACCTTGTTTAAGAATCCAAAACTTGTTTTAATTAAGAAGAAAGATTTTGAAGCAAAAATAATATGAGTAAAAACATGTAATGAAAAAAAGTAAGATAGATATAGAAATATTTAGTTGTATGAACCTGAAAGATGCAGCTAGAAATGAAGAAAGTGAAGGAAGTATTTGTTGGTGGAAGCTGAGAAAATGGATTGAAGAAGAAGAAAAGAGAGAAGCAAAGTTAGCTAAAGCTTTTGACCAAGTGAGAGAGATTATAACAAGGCAACCTCATTCATATATTATCAATATTTTTTTGTTTGTTTGTGTTTTGTTTGGTGCAAATCAACGAATAGGATAAATACATAAATAAATATATGAGGCGCGTTCTGGAAACGATACGTAGATAGATATAGACAGAATAAAATAATACAAAGATCGTTTAATGTTGGGCAAAATTACTCTATAGTTTTAAGTATTATGGAAGGAGCGGAACAATCATTTTTTCAACATAATTTAATATTTAAATTAGTCGATAAATAGTAGTTGTTTGATTTGTCTCGATAATTCAATAAGAGCGCTCTTAGAAATTGTGGTTGGATCTAACACAACTCTACAAAACTGATTTGTGAGGTGAGGATTGCTTCCAGTTAAATATTGGACTAGTAACTTAAAAGTAACCTAATAAAAAAAAAAATACAAATATACTAAATATCATTATTCTCAATTAAGGAGGCCTATTTCTTTGTTAGACAAAACTTAAGTGCATTTCTTCATTTTTTTTCATGGTTCTTAATTAAATAAATCATTTTTTTTGAAGGATTAATTAAATAAATCATGTTATCCTCGTATCCATAATTTTCTTAAAATTTATTATAACAAAACAATAGTATATATTTTTAGTTAGAAACCATAAAAAAAAAACATATAAAAAATGTACATAAGTTTTCTACTTGATTATTTTATTGAAAAGAAACTGTAATAAGAGCTTCTGGAATCCAATGAAGTGGAAAGTAAGTGGAAAATTCACATATTAGTTAATGAAATTTCTTGATATTATTACCTCCAACTTGTCTGTTTCTAACTACTATATATGGGACCAAATGACAAAGATGCCCATTGTGGCCGGTGCAAATTGCAAATGGAAACGCTTCACTGCCCATCTTATCTTTTTTTCATCCTTAATCTTCACGCCTACAAGCAACCATTCTAGAGGTAATTAAGTGTATATTTGGTTCATAAGTGATTCTTGAGATGTAGAAATTGATTTTTGGCCTGTTTGGTTTGACTGTGGATGTGTTGAATGCGCGTTTCAATGAGTAATGATCATGAAAAAGAGAAGTCGAAAAACATAGCTTTTACGTTGACATGATATTTTTTTTAGGATTTCGCTAAACACAACGCCATACTAAAGATATACTTTGACATGTTTGGTTGCACATTAATAAAATTGATTTTGATCGATCCATGATTTTGACTATCCAATTTGATGACTTGACAATAAATTATAGGCGACCTCACATGAAAACGAATGATCTAATTGCAGAATGTCTCCAAAAGTAGAGTGTTTAATTGAGTCGTGAACAAGTATATAGAGTCAAAAGAAGATCAATAGAAATAATAGTGGGGATTGAGGTAAACAATTTGTTGTCACATTATCAAATTGGATAGTGGGATCAAAATTTCTCAAATAAAAGGCAAAAAAAATGCACATTTAAAAATAGATGGATCAAAATTGGGTTTGACAAAAAAGAAAAGGGATCAAAATTGCATTTTAGTCTATTTACTTTCATTTTATAAAGTAACGGTTTAAGTTTTTGAATAATTTTATTATTAAATTAAAAAATTCAGAAAAATATTATTTTAAGAAAAACTCATTGTAATCATTGTGAAAAAAAATGAGAAACCTAATTTAATCTCTTAAAAACTTCATAAATAAGTGCACGACACATTCCCAAGAAAAGTTTGAGCACCTAAAGTAGTCTTTGATCCTAATTTTCTACTTGTGATGGTTTATTAGTGGACTTTTTTTTTTTAAAGTGATCAAATTGAGTTTTATATTTTTTTATCACACATTAGAAAGAGTCTTTACTCAAATCACTTTATATATATATATATATATATGATTTATTTTAGTTTTAAAAAGCATCCTTTGTTTTTTTTTAAATACAAGATGGTATTTTCCAAAATATTTTAACTATTTTTTGATAAAAATATTTATAAAAAAACAAATAAATTACAAATCCCATTTTGAACCAAAAGTAATTAATAAAATTTATGAAATCTTTCACAAAAAATTATTGTAGACCCCAAAATAACTTTACACTACTTCCCACCAAGATCTTGCCACAGTGACAATAGACCGGGATCAGCTCCTCTTTTTCAAAAGAAATTAATAAATTTTTTTGTATTAAAATAAGATTATTAGTACATTTTATTTTATTGATTTTTGTAATTAAAAAAAATCTAAATATGCAAAATACACACTCTCTTCTTTTCCTTTTTTTTTTTTACAAAATACATACTCTCTTTGGTCATAAATATAAACGAAAAAGTGTTCAATTTTTCGGTAAAAAGTGTTCTATTTTTCAACATCTCTATTATTTTTTTTATAGATAGATAAAAGAACAAAGCCATTGTAAACTCACATACATAAGCAAAGGTGTTGTGGTTCGAACCTCGATAATGACGTTTGGCCTAACAATTTTAACATTTTTACTAATTGAGTTAGAGCTTATTGCTTGTAGACAATATCTATTATTTTAATTAAACAAATTCTAATGAATGTCACTTGTGAATACACCTATATTTTCTATGAAATAATATGAAGTATATTTAAGAGTTGTGAAGTTGACTATTTTTGCTTATAATGAAAACTCGATGGCGTGCACAACTATTTCTAGATATATAAGCATTTATTTAGACACTAAAATGGTTAATAATAGTGCACTCCAAATATATTCCTATTCACTTCAACCCTAAATTGAAATAGAAAATACTCATGAAGTGGGATTGGACAAATAGCATTAAAGCAAGCAAGCCACTTGTTTTGTTTTCTTAAAATGCAACGTAAATATTCAACCGCGTGTAGCATGACGTATAACCTTTCATCATCACCAACTCCCATGTTATGTGTTTCTTTCAAATATTTAGAATCAATGTTTGTAAAACTTAAGCAAACAATGAATCGATGAGATCTCTTTAATCATAGTTTAACCGCTCTAAACCACTCAAAATAAGCCAAAACTACAATCAAGATGTTAAAATAATCAAACCATACACTATACATACAACTATTTTAAGATAATTTTTGGACAACTCTTTAGTACTCTTATTGTATATTTACTCTCTCTTTAAATCAATTCAAAATTGAATCGGTTGCGTTCAATATTTATAACATGACATAGATTATCCAAATGAAACTTAATATGATAAATGGTAATATTACCTAAATGCTCGGTCTTTTGTTAACTTTTACATGAAATAACATTGAATTAAAATAGTTCAATATTCTAGTGTTGCGAATAAAATGATTTTTCTATCATATTGTGTTTAATAGCGGCTAATCTCTACGGAAAACTTTGAATAAACTACTTGTTCAATAGACCGAAATTAATCACCACTTAGATAATCTATTGTGTTTACATAGTAACATCTAATCGATGCTAATATCTCCAAAAAAAAATGCTTATATAAATATCTAAATGATAAGATCTTAGTGTACATCTTCTAGGTACAACAAGACATTAAAATCAAATATATTTTTAAAAACTCATATGACTAAAAAAGAAAATGGAAAATCGTGGTACTTTTTGACTAAGTCGTTGTTTTTAAAGTTGTCTCCTTTTCTTGTTTTATTATTTTTTTGGACAAATCATTTTCATGTTCAAACTTCAAACCATACTTGTCACCAACACCAATATTGGTAGGCAACAGTTGACAATTTTCCTTATCATTTCTGTTACCGCGTAATACCCTCAAAGAACACTGAATTAAAGTGACAATTTAGCCCTTCCCTCACATAATAATTTATCCATAAAGTTCTAACAAACATTTCAACAAAGTTTAATTAAAGTAACATTTGTTTAAGAACCAAATTAAAGCACTTTATTTATTATATTTCACCTAAAATATTTACTTTGCTAACTTATCTAAACGTGCATCTAGTGGGGGAGGACAGAAGACTAGTGTCAAATAATTTTGTATATAATTAATTGTGTGAAACGAATCAATATGTCACTAATCACGTTAATCTTTTTAATCAGTATTATGTGGAATTGGTAAGAATCCAAGAGGTTAACATCCACATAAGTTATATTTATTAATAATGAAGTCCTAATCGTTGTCGTTTCATCTTATCCACAATTGACCAAACCAGGAGAGTTGGAATGAAGCACAAGAAAATAGTTGACATAATGATTTTTAGAAGAAAAATTTAGCTACTTGATGGTTTATATTTCAAAGTTATCTCAAGTTTGAGTAGTTATCTAAATGATTAACTTAACTTGTTTTTTTATCATTAATTACTAGTTTAGTTGTTAGTATTACCCTTAAAATCAATTCTTTGCAACAAGAAAAAACAAAAAGTTTTGTATGCATAGTTTTACCTAGATGTTCAATTAGATCTTTTAGGTAAAACTGTAGATAAACATATACTATTACTCTTTGATATATTGTTTACACATCTTATGATACATATTGATTTTCTATCACTTTTATCGACCTGACATCGATTAAATCATAGTCTTGGTCGTTGAGAAGAAATGACTGAGAACTTGAGAACTAGACGATATATAGATCAAGTATACAAAAGTCTCAATGAAATTTGCTTTAAAATTAACTATGGTCAAATTACTTTTTGAATTTTGTATGTGTAGAAATGAAGTAGGAGCCACATTATAGACAATTGTTGACTTTTTTTTCTTCTTCATATAATTGGCCTATTTGGCTTGGGATCATACAAATTTGTGTATTTTAGTACATCTTTTATTTCACAAAAACAAAGGTATCAAAGAGATTTTGAGACACGGTTTTAGGCAATACAGCCTATAAAAGTCATATTCTAGGCTTATGATTCAAGATTTAGTTTGTACCTAACCAAAGAATTTAATTAAACATGCAAAAATCAAAGCTGTTATATTGAATGAAACTACATGAAGGTTGCATCAATAATATAATGTTCTCAAATGACGGCCCATAGGGTTTTTGACAAAAATTTGACCTCCAAAACTATTTCAGTAGAGTGCAAAACTTAGTTCATTGGGTTGAAACTTAATCTAGACTGAACTATATCACCATATTTTCCTTCAATTTTAAGACAAAGTTAAAACAAATTCATTGGATGATTAAAAATAATTACATCTTACTATTTTATAGTTTAATTTATTTATATTTATTATAACACTCTAAATGTTTTTAATATTTTCTCTCACTTAATTTATCAAATGTGTTCAAGTTCAACTAGTAATACAATGGTGCAAAAAGCTTGCTGATAATAGTATTATATTTTGGTCCAAATGTGTTGAAGTTCAACTAGTAATACACTCGACGCCTTCTTATCCCCGTGAGTTTATCTCAGTTGGTAGGGATATTGCATATTATATGCAGGGGCCGGAGTTCGAACCCCGGATACTCCACTTCTCCACAATTAAATTGTGTGAGCTCTATCCACTAGACTACTAGACCAAAAATACATAAATACACTCCACGCCTTCTTAACATATCCCCATTTCTTTTGATGGGGAACAATGCAACGCAACGTAGATAAATTAAAAATGAGGATAAAACATGGAGGTATGAGTTTTTGTCATCTTTATGGTTTCAATCTGGTTATACTAAGGGGAGTAAGGTTGGCGTCTTTTAACCAACCAATATATTGTTGTTTCACGTGTCTTCAAAGCTCGATACTTTTCTAAATGCGTTTTTTTTTGGGCCCGTTTAGGCCATAACTCAAGCTTTATTTAGCATAATATTCATGCTTCACGGGTTATAGTCAGTCGAGAGGGGGAATGAGATCCATGGCTTCGGTGCCAAGAAAATTCTTACATTACCAGCAACACACCTCACGGTTATGAGGGTGAATTGCATTTGTTCCTAGGGTATATGAAGGCAAAGGAAATATGGGATACTTTTGGTTTATGGTCACATATTAATTCTTTAATTCCAAATGTTGTTGACTTCATCTCTCTTTTCTTCACTATATTGTCAAACTTGTAGCCAATGGGTAACAACATTAACACCCAAGTTCGATGGCTACCACCAATGGAAGGAGAGGTATCATTTTTTAAAGAACATCATTTTATGAAGGCTAGAATGCAACATATAATGGTGTACCTTTTCAGAATTACGAAAGCTATTTTTTGGCTTGGAGAAATGGGTATGTCAAATGTATCAATTGAATTAGGTTGTAAGCTAGTGGTCGATGGTATATTGGATAAATCTACAAAGCAATTCAAGTTTGGCAAAATTATGTGTTGTAGAATGTTTCTTTTTAATTATCCAAACTTTAAGATAAATTTTGTTAGGTGACAATCAAATTTTGTTTCTCTTTCAAAAAAATAAATCAAATTTTGTTTCTCATTCTTTATCAAGGACACCAAAGTTGTATGTTAGTTGTTATGTAATTTTTATTTATTTTTTTGACAAAAGTTCCTATATATTTGATTACCTACCATCTTATATTTGATTACGCCCAAGTTGGGATGGCTACCACCAATGAAATGTAATTTTCAGTTTGTTAATGCAAAAAAAAACATATATGGTATATTTGAAATGATGACTGATATTTATACAACCAATTTTCTACAACTCATGTGACGACTACTTTTCTCTCCTTTTTATTGGATAAAAATAATGGAGAGAGAAAGAAGAAGAGAGAATAAAATCATATATGAGTATGAGAGAGATGATTGTTTTAAAAGTTGTCAAAAAGTAGATGTATAAATATCATTTCTCATTTAAAATATATTCTGTAAAGTACATTTACGGTATATTTTTAAAAGCGTATGTCGTAAATTTGTAGCTTACGATGATCATTGTTTATAAATGTTTGAAGTAAGTAGTTTTTTTTTGTTGGTCAAGTAAATAACAAGTTTATGATGTACATTTTTAAAATATGTATCAAACTACATATTTAATATTTTTATATAAAAAGAATGAAGTTTACAGTGATCATTTTTTATATTAAAAAAGCATACCCCAAAAAATAAATAACGTAAACATGTTAGTTTACAGAAAATGTGGGGCATGAAAATAAAAATGAAAATAAAGTGAGGGAAGGCTTTTAAAAGTGGTAAAAGTAGAGAGGTATGTTTGAAGATCGGGGGGTGGGGGTGGATGGGGATATATTTAACAATTTTCTTTGTTTCTCTTTCTCACCGCATCCTATTTTTTTCTTCTTTTAAAATAAACATTGTTTGGATTATAGAATCCAAACACAATTCAAATTATATAATTCAAAACTTTGTATTGCCAAGATTTACAAAACAGAGTTGACATATAATATTAAGAAGACATCGTTGAAAATGATAAAAAATGAAGATATAATATTAAGAAGACATAATTAAAAAGGACCAAAAATGACAACAAAATAAAAGAAGACATAATTCAAAACACCATTTTTTTTTTAATTTTATGGGAAATTGTCGGAGCAATCCGATCAAATAGTCTGAAAACAGGATATTCGATTGAGAGACAGCGAGAACAACTAACAATAACCAAAAACACAAGAACGAGGGTTATGATAGTTAGTATGGTTCTTAAACTGACTATCTCTATTACAAATAGGCTCAATCTTTGTGGTGTTACAATTTGAATTATATAATTCGAACCATTTTTCCCTGACTTCTTGGCACAAGAGTGATGTATATGGAGTGTTCGGATTTTATAATCCGGAAAGAAAAAAAAAAAAAAAGAAATGTCTCCTATTATGTTGGGTTTTTGGATTATAAAATCCAAAATCGTCAATAACAATTCGGGTTATATAATTTGATACGTCCCAGACTGTGTATAAGCTTGAGGTTTGGAGGGTTTTGCATGGTGCATAACACATACAAAAATTAAACGATACAAGAAAAATTAAACAACATAATCCAACAATGTAAAACAACATAATATAAGTTATGAAAGGGAAGGTGTTCAAAGAAAAGAAACATGCCTTACCTCAACCTCTTTCCCTCTCCATCTTCTTGCACCACAAGTTTAGCTTTAGGTGTTTAATAATGTTGTGTAATAAGCTTCAATGTTAATGTAGATGTATTATGAAAAGATATGATCTATTAATAAAATGAGAATTTGATTCGTTTTTGGTCACTTTCAATTATGACTTCTTAATATTATATGTCAATGATGTTATGTAAATATGAGAAATACAAGGTTTCGGATTATATAATCCGAACAATGGGTATTTTGGAGAAAAATACGGCACGTTAGAAAAGAATAGGGTGAGAAAAGTAATAGTAGTCCTCTAAACAAAAAGTTTATGGGATACTAGTGACACTCGCCATTATTCTAAGACTATTTCTTTTTACACCCTACTCTCTTCTCACACACCCTATTTATTTTCGAAAATTGGATTATATAATCCGATTTTTTTCTTATGAATTTTGAATTGTAAAATCTGAAAACTACTAAAACCCATAAATGGTATTGTAATTGATATGAAGGTCTCTGCTGACCACCGTGCTATCCTCACATAAACTACAAAACAATTTTTGAGATAATATGAGTTGTCAACAATGATTATGGTATCATAATTCACTCTCATAATCAAATTCAAGAAAGAAATTTGTAGACGAAATGAAAAGTGATGAATGAATAAAAATGTTGAAGGATGTGAAATTATTTATAGTCATAAAACACCCCTAGACTGTAACTACAATTAAATAAAACATGTATAATGTTTAAAATTCAAATAAAACACCACAAATCGTTCAAACCATGCTTGTAACGTCATAATCCACGTTTAAAAAAAGCTAAATCATAAGTGAATTCCTTGTAATGTTACCCTTTCCAATATATTTTGTAACATTTAAAGATCAAGAATGAAGAGACAAAGAAAAAATAGCAAAGAAGGAAGTCATGCAATTTGTTTGGTGAGCCAAACCATTGGCATGTCGAATTGTCACAAAGAGCATAAGTTTTCCAATAGGGCCAATTCGCCACATTGATGAGCTAATAAAGACTTTAAGGTAATAAAGACTTTAAGGTGAAGAAACGTCAATTTTCCAACGAGTATGAAAATGGCCAAGCGGATTGTCACTTTCCAAAATATATAAATAGATGACTTCAATCACCATTTTGCTAATTCTATCACTTGTAAAACTTTGACAAAAATACAGAGAGTAGGGAGAAGGTTCTTGGCAAGGTGGAATATTGGAGGTTTGAAGATTCAAGTCATTTGATGCAAAATCTTGTCTTCATCTTTATACTGTAAGTTACCATGACAATGTGTAACTAATTTCACTTTATGTTAGGATTAAGTTAGTTAGTTATGAATCTAATGTAAATAATTGATTTGGCTGGTTAGATATAAATTTTGTTTCATTATATCGATGCTTCTATTCCCGTATTTAAAGGTTTTTTGGTGTGTACTCTGAAATTGAGATTTTGATTTAGAAAGTGGTAGCCATAGTTCTTTTCATCTAGGGGAGATGGAATAAAGGCATTTGTAAATGTTAGTTGCGAGACATCAAGTTCGACTTGCTATCACATATACATTGTTCTCATCTCCATGCTTTTATGTGTGATTTATCTCCATTGCATTTGTACTTCTCTCTGCAGTTCGTCTCCTTACTTCTGCTTCTTAACGGGATTAAAAAAAACCAAACTTTTTTGTAAGATGGAGAATGAGACTAAATACATTCATCATTCCTAAACACAAGAAATACAATCATCAATTTAGTCAATCCATTTGACTACTTAATGTCAAAATAGCCTTTATCTTTATCCTAATTCTATCAAGATAGTTCCCACTCAAACGAACAACATTAAGAGTACATTCATCAATTGTGTCTCTGACACGTCGTCAGCCACATTTTAGTTTCTTTTAAGGAAGGAAGCCACATATTAGTTAATGTCTCACATTTGCAGCGTAATTGTCGTTAGATCACATAGACAAATAGATGGATCAAACTGAGAAACGTTTTTTTTTTTTTTCTCTGGTCGAGGTTTAAACTCCAACCTTGCATATATTATGCATTGTTCTTACCAACTGAGATTAGTTCACGAGTACAAACTGAAAAACGTTTTAACAAAGATACTAATTATTTTAAAATATTAATATAATCAGAGACGTGATTTACAAAAGTATGAACAAATCTGGTGGTTTATTCAAAAAAAATTAGAGAAATGATGTTTGAACAGCCATTTTTAACAACTTTGATGACAACTTTCTCTCGCATACTCTCATTATACTTTTATTCTCTCTATTGTTATTGTCCAATTAAAAGGAAAGAAAGATGTTGTCACCCAAAATTATTTAAAATTAGTTGTCAAAATATCATTCTTTAAAAAATTTAATATACATTGGATGAGTAATTTCACGGGAAAAATTTGGTGGTTTATTCACCAATCCATGCCTCTGACTTATCCATGCCTCTAGACTCTTCCAAAATCGTATGACTTTTATATGCATGTATGTAGGTGTTGTCTATTCTTCAAGTTATCTAGGCTCAGAACTAATTTCAGAAACATATGGATTGATTGGATTTTCTAAAATATAATAATTTATTTTACTTCATGTAAGTAATATTTTCCAAATTGATCCAAGTAATTAATATTTTTTTCACTTTTATTCATATTTTATTATTTGAGTTATGCTAACAAGTGTCATGATTATTAGGACATTTGTTAAGGAAACTAAAAATAGTATATTTGCATTAGATTCAATAATTTTTTATTTTTAAAAAGTTAAAACCATCACTCTTCACCATTTCTCAATACAATATTCTTATTTTTATCATCTTAATCAATACCTTATGGGTATTCTTTAACATTTTTTCTATTATTTTTATGGTACAGTTGGAAACATCAATTTTTTGTTTGTCACCACTATTTAGGAATACTTTTTTTTCCTTAGATTAATCATATTTTAGTAGCCTATAGGATAATTGTCATTTTTTAACAGAAGATACTTGTAAGTTTTAATCTTCACGATAGTAAAATTAGATTTTATTAGAATAGTAGTTAAAAACAGCTAAAAAATATCTCTTCTAATGACTCATGGATTGGAGAGTTATTATTGGAATAGTAGTTAAAAAACATCTAAAAAATATTTTCAACCATCGAAGATTACTATGGGATGAGTCACCGATTAGATCGCTCGTTCTCTTTAATATATTTCGTGATACTATTCAAAATTATACAAACAGACTATCAATCACGACATCTTGAGGATAAAAAATCACAACTACAATTATATCAAAGTCTTACTGCATTGTAGGATCCGTCTTAGAAATACACCCTCAAATACGATGTTAAGTCTAAGATCGGTCTAATAAGGTATTATGATCACTCTAGTATGATAATATGACCATTCTAATATGGTACTAGCTAAGATCACTCTAACATATCGCTTATTAATTGAAGGAACAATGATATTATAACCACTCTAAATTGGTACTAGAACCACTCTAATATGACATTAGGACCACTCTTAAACAAAGGGCAACAATATACTATGACCACACTAAATCTAATATGATATACTAGTAGGTTGTTAGATTTATTCTTGATTTTATATTCTTGCTTGAACCATTTAGTTTTTGACGTCATTGTTATTTGTTATACGTATGGTTTCACAACAAAATATAATAAGGACCACTTTTAAAATAAAAATATACAAAGGTATAGATAAAAATTAAGTATTTTTTGTTCAAAAAAAAAGGAAAGTTAAGTATTTGTTTTAATCAATAAAATATATTCCAAAGATTTCTTATAGTATATACTTCCTATAGTTTGTCGGTCATTGATCTTTTATTTTAAAAGAAAAATACGCAATAATTCATTCATTAAGAAAATAATTCATTCATTAAGAAAAGTATAAAAATTGTGACCAACACATGGATGATAATTTAGAAAAGAAGAATATAACAGATGCCTCGAAAAGCAATCAAAATAAATAACTTTTTATAAAAGTGATGTAATTATTAATTAATCAAAAGTTAAAACTTATATTTTTAAGACAAATTTTTTTTAATTGTAGTTTCTTTAACCATCTTTCTGAGCGCACCGGTTAGCCAGACCCCAAAAACATATAATTGTCCAAACTCTTCGATCTAGATCAATTTTTGAGACTTTGACTCATTCTCTTTACCATTTACCAAATATAGACTTCTCCGCCTCCCTTCATCTTCACCAAAACACAATCTCTTTTCCAAACCAAACACAAAACAGAACCATGGACAAAGAACAAGAAGACATGCAATTTCTTGGTTTCTTTGGTTGCTACAAAGAATCCTTCAAGATCATATTTTCATGGAGAAAAATCTTCACACAAATCACCTTAACTCTTCTCCTTCCTCTCTCCTTCATCTTCCTCTTCCACATAGAAGTCTCCAACCTCATCTTCAAGAAAATTCAACACACTGAAGAACAAATAGACCATACTCAACAAGGCACACCAAAATATGAAAAACTCACCGACATAGTCTCTTCACAATTCATCACTCTTTTGCTTTTCAAGTTAGTTTACTTCACTTTCCTCCTCATCTTTTCACTTCTCTCTACCTCAGCTATTGTCTACACAACAGCATCAATCTTCACTTCCAAAGATATTTCTTTCAAAAAAGTGATGAAAATTGTTCCTAAGGTTTGGAAAAGACTCATGATCACTTTTTTATGTGCCTATGCTGCTTTTTTTGCTTACAATTTTATAACTTTTTTTGTTATAATCTTGTTAGCAATTACTGTTGGTATAAAAAGTGGTGGAATTGTTTTGTTAATTTTCATAATGATATTTTATTTCATTGGATTTGTTTACCTTACTTTGATATGGCAACTAGCTAGTGTTGTCACAGTGTTGGAAGATTTATATGGAATTAAAGCTATGGTGAAAAGCAAGGAATTAATAAAAGGGAAAATGGGTTTATCAATATTTATATTTTTGGTGCTTAATGTTTCATTTGTTTTGATAAGGTTGGTTTTTAAGGTAGTGGTTGTGAATGGAAGATGGTGTTTTGGTTATGTGGACAGAACAGGTTATGGGATACTATGTTTCTTGTTATTGTCTTGTTTGTTCTTGTTTGGACTTGTTTTGCAAACTGTGCTTTATTTGGTTTGCAAGAGTTATCATCATGAGAATATTGATAAATCTGCTTTAGCTGATCACCTTGAAGTTTATCTTGGAGAGTATGTTCCATTGACGGCTAAGGATGTTCAGTTGGAGAATTATCGTGTTTGAGTAGGAATCAAATTTGGTTATGTTATGTTAGATTTTTACATGTTACAATGAGACATTAATGTATGTTTAAGTTGATTGATTATATTGTTGTTATATCTTTTGAAGTTTGTTGATGGTAAATGAAATTTTATTGTGTGAATTTAAGAGAGGAATGAAGTGAATTCAGATGGATGTTATGTTAATTAACACATTGATTATTTGTTTTACTTCACAATAAAATAAAATGACAAGGTCATATTTTATTTTTTTGGTAGAAATAACAAGGTCATAAGTGGCTGCTATTAATCAATGCTCTGACTTTTATTCATATGAATTTTAGACTTTCTTTTATATTAGTTTTATTGGCAGTATCAATCATGAAATTTTAGGATAGAATAGTTGTTGTCTAAGGAAAATTAGAAATTTAGAATCTCTTAACTAGGTATCCTAGCTCAACTTTAGTCTCGTGGTCGGTCCAAAGATTCAAAACTTTGAGAATATTTTGTGGAGTCACTGAGGTGTTAAAGACATTAAGTATGTTAGTTTCCTCACTTTGCTTTGATGAGAATGGGAGGGGAGGGGAAGGGAGGGGAGGGGAGGATAACAAGTGCAATCGTTGGTGAATAACAATAACATTATGTCATTTGGGTTGGTCTGATGTTGTTGGTTTGAGATCCTGCTTCTTTTAAGGTTTTATGTTCGATTTTCTCCGTTATTAGTTTTACCAAAAACTTTCTTGTTCCAACCAAAAACTTTATGGAGCTTCACTAAAAAAAAAAACTTTATGGAGCATAATTGTGAATTCTCTACCCCTGTTGTGACGAGGACGATCTTATACGTAGATAAGTTTGTCAAGAGAAATGATATTTGTATGATTATTTCTGTCAGTTTTTAAACAATTATTTTTCACACTTTCATTATTTTTACTCTCTCTCTCTTTTTCTATTGTTTTTTACCAATGAAAAGATAAAAAAAATAAAAAATTGTCCCATAAATTATTTAAAAAAGTATATTTGTATAGATATCATTATTCGTTTGATAAATGCTTGGATTAGACACTACACTCTTTTATGGTCTTATTTTCACTTGGAGGTGGTTAATTTGGATTTAGATGTGATATTAACCTAGATTTTTATTTTAAACTTATTCTTTACTGCTGTGAACAATTGGTATAGAGAAAATAAAGGAACATAATCATAACAGAAAAATATAACGAAATTTTAAAATCAGAGAAAAATCATGATTGTTGTCTAATGACAACTAAGGGTGAAAATAGGTTAAGTCGGGTCGGATTTTGTAAGACCTAAGTCTGGTCTACTTTAAAAATTATAGGTCTGAGTCTGGCCTATTATCCGTCATAAGTTTATTTTTGAGGCCAGGTCTGACCTTTTTAAAGGTCTGATGAATCCTGAAAGCATATTTTATACTAAGGCCTAGCAACACATGTAAGCCTACTACTAAATAAGTCAAAACTTATGAAGGCTTAAAACACATGAATATGTATGCTACTAAATAATAAAATCTTACGAAAGTTTAACCACACCACTATATTTGCTACAAAATAACCAATCATATGAAGACTCGAGTTTATGAAGAAAAAAACTTCAACAATATTAATAATGGAAGATATATTATATATAAAAAAAGCTTAATAGGTCGGCCTAACGGGTTTAATAGATTTTTTTTATAAGCCTTAGCCTGACCTTTTTAATTAAATAGGCTTTATAAAAAGCTTGAGCCTAACCTTGTTAATAAACGAGTCAGGCCGAGCTAAGCTGTAAATAGGCTAGGTTGTAGGCCCCTGTCGGGCGGCTTGACCTGCTCCCACCCCTAATGACAACTAGATAATAATATTATATTAATTTTTTATTTTTGCTACACATATACGACTCTCAAACACCCACATCCTCGTCAGCAAATATCTAACTACATCCCACAATGGTCTAGTGTAAGAGATCAGAAAAGGCCAAATACAACATTAAAATGTTTTTATCTAATGGGTCTTGTAACAACAAGTTAGAGTCCACATATATAGTCTTAGTCTCCCCTTTCATTTACGATTCTAAACAATGTTAGAGTTCTTCGTACATTTTCAACCATCACAAACAATCTCAACAACAACAACAACAACAAAAAATTGAAGCAGCAAAATAGTATTGAACACCTTGACCTAGAAACACAAGAAGTGTCTAGAAAGAAGGAAATATAACATACACTCGCACAATGCCAAATACAACTTTGCGCATAATAAACAAATTAAAGCAGGAGGATAAAAGGGCCCCTGAAAAGGAAATCGCTACCCCAAAAACTGACAACATAAGCGAACACAATCCCCACCCTAGCGCTTCTTCAATACACATTCTCTCGGATCCCAAGTTAATTCATAAAAATGACACAATGACCCCTTTAGACGGCTCAAACTCCACTTTTAAGAAAGAACTATAATCTCATCTATTAATTCATCATAATCACGATGCGTGTTATTGAAAATCATCTTGTTCATCGCTTTCCAAAGAACTCAAATGACAGAATGCAAAATCAACCAATCTCCACGTTATTGAAGATGATACATTAACTTTCATTGTCGTCACTAACAATCATAGTTCAAAAAAAACTATCATACAAGCTAAACCATTTCAAGAATTTTGACATTGTGATTATTGACAATTATAGTTCAAAAGAACTATCATAGTCCATCATAAGAAGTATATTTCATTTGAAAAGTTAAACCACTTCAATAATTTCCACAAGCCGAAAATCAAACTGAAAACTTATGGTGCATCTTTGACACAAACGGAAGCAAAGTTTAGCAAGCGTTAAACCTAGAATGATAAATAGACAAGTTGCAAGCGACAAACCTGTCAAATTGGTTCCCGGGATCCACCAGAAAATTGAGAAAAGTTCCCTGTAATTTTAGCGAATGAAAAATTGCCTCTTAGGCTACAAATGTTAAACTTAAATATTAGGAAAATAATAGAACTCTAATGGACCGAAAATCTAAACAGAAAACAAAACAGACAAATAATAAAATTGGACACAAATAATAAAATCCAGTTTTGGGCCTTCAGATGAATTCAGATGGCTTAAAATGTCCAATCATCGTGACGAAGCAATGGGTTCTACTCCTAGGCCGAGTCCCTTTTCGAAAAAGTATATTAATAGTCAATTAGACATCGGATACCAAACCTACACTATTTCAATTGAACCCTTATTACGTGACATTTCGTCTTCAATACGTGCAACCAGTCTTCATACATCAAACTTTCATGTTGGCAAGAAGCTCTTCAACCGCCAGCATAATCTCATAGCACACTTTGCATCAATGTCAATCAATGCTCGTGTAATGATCAACTTCATGTGTAATCCTGATTGTATCAACACATCAATGACTTGAAAAATTCAGTGGTGAAAATTGATTATTTAATCAATTTTCTCTAGCCCAAACTTCAAAGTAGAAATTGTGGTTGGAGCATTTTCACATTACCATCCTTCATTTTTGATGTGAAATATCAAATACTTATGCAACCACATAGCACAATAAGAACTCTTATCCCTAAGCAGAACAAAAGCCTCTGATACAGTTTTTGTGAAAAGCGGCAGAGAGAAAATAGAGGAACGCAATCACAAGACAAGAATATAACATAAAAACTCCAAAATGAGAGGAAAAATCACGACAACTGACAATCGGAGAATAGTACTATATACAGATTTTTATAACACATAAATAACAAGGTCATATATGGCTGCTATTGCAAATTGAGATATTAATCAATGCTCTGACTTTTATTCTTATGAATTGTTTCCTAAAAAAAAAAATCTTATGAATTGTAGTCTTTTCTTTGTATATATTTTAGGCAAAATTACTTCAGAGGCCCTTTATCTTATTTATTTGTAATACTTAAATCTTTTATCATTTTATTTTTCCATATAGGTCCTTTAAGTTTTAAAATGTGTACAAGTTTATCCTTTTTCCATTTTTTTTGTTTAAAAATGTTGATATGTTGATGACATGACAATAATGTCATCAATTTTTTCACTTATTATTTTATTATTTTGAGATGGCAGTAATGTTGATATTATTTTATTATCCTTTTTCCATTTTTCCTTTTTAGATTTGAGGTTTTTATTATTTTAATAAAAATATTATTTTAAAAATAAATTATTATTTATAATCCTACATGGCAATGCCATCTCAACATTTTTAATACACCTCAATGTTTTTTTAAAATAAAATAAAAAAAATGAAAACTTTGTGTACATTTTAAAACATAAAGGACCTAAGTGGGAAAAAGAAAAAAATTAAAGGATCTAAATGTCACAAATAAATAAGATAAAGAATTTCTGGAGTAATTTTACACATTTTTTTATTAGTAGTAGTATGAATAAATTAATTTTATGATAGAATAGTTGGTAAGGAAAAATATAGATTTTGAAGCGCATCAAAGTGGAGATTAGCCATATAGTCGATCCTTTTTAAAGGACCGAAACTTGGTGTGATACCCTATGGAGTCATTATGATGTTAAAAGCTCTAATTATAATAGTTTCTAAAATATATGAAGTTACTAGATCATCCATCCATGCGATGCACAAGTCCTACCGGTTAAAATAGTCACAAATACACTATATTGTAATGCAAAAATGTATTGGAATAGGTCATATGATGATAATCTATTACAATAGTCATATCATGATGACATCGATATAGTTTGAAAATCGTACATTGAACACTAATTAACATATATTATGAAAGAGTTCTCTATACATGACATTTGAAGTCATTATTTTATTTACCCTTTACATTATTATCAATATCTTATGGAGTGAAATTTCCTTGATAGCTCTCTTATCTCTCGAATCTCAAAAAGCCTTCACCAACGGTCAACTACCACTCCTCTGCACCCTCAATCCAAAAAAGATTTTCGTGATGCAACATTGAATCTATGCTGGTGTGATCGACCTTAATAATCGTGTCACCATCAAACCCCCACTGAGGTAGCTCAACGCCGCCTCAAACATGTGGTGGTGAGTCTTCGAACGACCCATCTTTCTCAGTCGCTTATGAGTTTTTTTGGGTCGTCGTTCTTTTTTCATTTTGCAAAATCCTTGTAAGGGTTGCTGTTTCACACGGTTGTGACGGTGATTTTGTGTCGCTGTCATGGCAAGGAAGGTTATGTTACGTTTGGGTCATTCTCTAAATCATGTTAGATGGCATAGGATCGGTTCATGATCTGTTATGTTATATGTCGTTTGTCTTAAATGTTGTTCCTGGTGCTTGCTAGCGTCGATATGTTGAAAGGCACAAGTTGTTCGTGTTTGTTGTTCCATAACAAGGATGTTGCTTCTTTTATGGTGGAGACATCGTGCGTCTGTGTATCATATGGTTGTTGGTTGTTTCTTGCCTCTGATCTCTAGATTTGTCCAGATCTGTTGAAATCTATAGTTTTTAAGGTGTTTGGGTTGCTGCCACCGCACCATTGGTTATGTTGTTCAAAGACTTGTGGCACCACCTCGATGAGATGTGGATTATTCGCTTGGTGAAAGTTTGTTGTGCCTGGGTGATGCTTGTTGTGTTTTATTGTAGGGGCGGTTGGTCCGTGAATCTATTTGTGTTTGCGGTCGGCTCATACACAATTTATAGAAATATGGGTTTTTGTAAGACTCGCCTCTAGTTTTCATTGTGATTTCATGTCATGTTTGCAGCCTTTTACACATCACTTTCTTTTACAATCTGGTTTCATGCTCCGTGTTAGGTTCACTAGATTGTGTTTATGTGCATTTGTCTGATAAACATTTGTGTTTTTTATGCAACATTTGTTTAATCATTGTTGTAATACCTTGATAGGGCTTATTGTGTGGTTGTTGAGTTAGGTTTATGACCCCTCAACTTATTGTATTTCCTTTTTATTTAATATATTCTCTTTTTATTAAATCAAATTATCTTTATCTTTAACCCATCTCCTGAAGTAACTCTTGAAATTGCAACATATAATTGACCAAATATTAAAGTAGCCAAGTGCACCAAATCGTACCGAGTAATAAAGTAGTAAGTTAATCATCTTCACATGAATTGTCGTTCAACTCGGTAATTAGTAGAACTTATTTAGAAAAGCAAATGAAGGAGAAAAGATTTGAAGTGGTTGCAGGGTTTTATTTGTCCCGCCCAATGCGAGATTATGTTGGTTGATTATGATGTTTAACGACGATTAGGGAATCCCCCCCTTCATCTTTGTCGGAAATTATATTAAGAAATCATTCTCTTATAACTTGGCTTATATTGGATTTAAGAAAGTAGAACATAACCCTGTTAAGGTTCTGCAGGCATAGCTTTCCCCACAATTCGCACTTGCAAATTACGAGGGTCCCAAAATATGAGTTATATCTCTAAATTCATACTTAGATTCAATTATATTAGAAACTAAGCAATTCCCTATTGTCTTGTTCGAATTGAGGTGATGGTTGTTAATCCTAATATTGCTCCATCATGATTTTGATAAAAGAGGACATATAAGAATTAAATTAGCTTTTAGATTATAAACTGAATAAATACTTTATTAATGGAATCCAACAAATAAGAAGGGGTTCCTTGTGGAACCTTAATTAAAGAAGTTTAGTTGCTCATGACAATCGACATCATTACAAAACAATAGAAAAACATACCCTAGATAGAACAAGAGGATGATGGAGATCCTTTGCCTTGAAGCTCTTTATGCTTGACCCTTGCCTTGTACCACTAGCTTTTAAATGAATAAAATAGCGTGCAAAGGTCTCTATTTACAGTGCATGATTACTCAGGGGTTAAGGGAGTGAAAATAGGGTTTTCCAACAAAATTGACTTAAAAATTAAGCAAATAGCATTCCCTGGCCGTTTCCATATGTGGGGCCCATGGTATGGTGCCAAGGGGCGCATGAGACGGTAGCTAAAGTTGTTCCATTGCGCAGGGCGCATGGCCACATGTGCTGTTGCGTTTGAGGCAGCCTCTCTTGTGCGATTTCAGTTGTTTTCGACCCTATTTCGCCCGTTCTTCCGTCTTGCAATGCCTTTGAACTTGAAATGAATTCTATTCACTTTATATTGTCTTTAAAAACCTTCTAGTAACCATTGTCTACAATCTCCATATCCTTGATCCTTCACGTGATTTCTCACTACAAAACACTCAAAACACCTATGGAGTTGCATGACTTAGGATAAAAATGAAAACAATACAAAAAGTTCCTCAAATCAATGACAATTCCTGTAATTGACTTCTAATTTGCCTTAAAATGAAAAAAATTAAACTAAAAACATAGCTAAACGGGATTATATGTTATTCCATCATCATGTCTATAGTTTAAAAAAGAAAATTTAGCCATTCCCTTCCTCCGCCTCTGAAACTTTCAATCCAAACACACCTTTAAAATCAATGGCTATATCATCAACACTTCAATCCATACACTCTAAACTGTAGCTCCTAGTGTTATCTCTCAATTTGTATGTACTAACAATCATGGAGGAAAAGAAAGGCATTTTTGGTGTGTCAAATGTGACATAGAACTCTCACATTGTATGAAAAAAATAAAAGTTTAACAACACATAACTGAAATGATTGATATAACTAATGTTTTAAATTTTTGAGTTAAGAAGTGATGTTCATTTTCACTTAAGTAGTTGGTTAAAGTCCAATGTGACGATGTCATGAATTCTCTCTTGACTCAACAATGGTATAAGCGTCGAAAATTCAACTAAATGCATACCAATATGAATGGATGGACACTAATTTAAAGCATAGATGTACCCATATACGTAATTTCTTATGGTCTATTTTGGAGGGCTATATAGGGTTATGTCTATATTTTAATATATATATTAGACATTAAAAAGAGTTGAAAGATTATCATGATATATGACCATACAACAATTTAATCACACTTCATTTATTTTTAAAAACATTTTATAGCTTGTTTAAACATATAAAATAAAAATAAGTCATCCTTTTCCTCCCCTCCAAAATTCCCTTCCCAAGTAGACCCTTAAGGTTTTAAGTTAAAACGCGGTGTTTAATTTCACTTGTGTGGTTGCTTAAAATCCAACATGATAATCTTTTGAGCGTCTGTCATGACCTAACATGTGTTTGATTTAACAAATTATATTTCACAACGAGAATTTTGAGTTATATTCTTTTAAACCCAATTGGTAAGGAAAATGACACCATGCCCAAAGGCATGGCTATGAAAGGATTTGTATCAAGACTTTGTTGGCTAACTAAATCCTCCTCCCTTAATAGAGCTTTAAATAGATTTATAGAAAATTATGCATTTGTTCGTTGAGTGGTTATATCAGTTGTGCCACCTACATTTTTCTCTTCCCTTGTTTTCCTTTAGTAATGGATCTTGTGATTATTTGACAATCAAATCTGATTATCTTTAAGCACATAATAAAATATATGGTCAACCTTGGTAATATTAGAGGCCTACACAATTTTGTTGTGTTCTTCTCTTTGGCAGGCCTTAAGTCATGAAATGATCATCATTTTCCTTTACAGATTCATTCGTTGATATATCTATCGTTAGAGGTGTCAAATGGACTGGCTCGGCCCAGTCCGACCCGACTATATAAATGGGCCACCCATTTATATTTGGTCACAAATTCTAGAGCCAGACCCATGTGGGCCATGGGCTAACCCGCCCCGCCCCGTTTATTTATTTATTTATTTTTATTTTTTTTTAATTCACTATTTTTTATGTATTAGTTACTCACCTATATTTTTTTGCTAAAATATGATTGGATGGACATAAAAATGTAAATAATCTTTACATTAACATTGAATAATAATTAAACTCTAAATTATTCCTTCAATTAAATCAAATTAATAATTCCAGCACGACACATGCCCCACTTTTGTATGGACCAAATAGGCTTGGGCAAAAAAAAGTCCGAGTGTATTTTTGGGCTAACTTTTTAGGCCCGACCAATTAGCCCTACCCATTTTTGATAGTTCTATCTATCATGGATTCCACCGGCATATCGTCAAACTCTTTCATATCTATCGTGGAATCGACCAACATATTGTCACACTCTTTCATCATGATTAAAAGCTCAACAATTAAAATACAATATTTGACGAAATACACAAAATTTTAAGGAATGATACAATCAAAACTTGACATGTGTAAGAACACGTCATAATTAAAAACTAACCAATCAAAATTCAATCATTGGAAGAATACGTGTAAATTTCTAAGTAATGGTACAATTAAAACAAGCCATGTGTAAAAATGTGTCACGATTAAAAACTCACAAATGGGAATACAATGTTTGGCAGAATACACGTATTTTTCTATCTAACAAACAATCAAAACATGCCATGTGTAAGAACACATCATAATTAAAACTCACAAATCAAAATACAATTGTTGTCGGAATACACGTAAATTTCTAAGTAATGATACAATCAAAACTTGCCATGTGTACTTATGATAGGTTTGTGTGTGGTTCAATAGTGATAAGTAGCAGTTTTCTTCTATTAAATTTCATATCATAAGTCACAAATTACATTCAACATTCTAAATATCCTTTATGAACTATCATTTCAATCTATAATCAATCGTAGACCAGACATTGTTCAGATTCACTTTCATTCTCCTATTTTCATCTTACTAAACACTTTGTTACTTACGCTCTCGCTCCCTCTTTATAGGTAAACTTATGTCTTTTCGATCTATACATTTTTTTAATTTGCATCTTTTGTTTCTCATTTCTTATCATTTTCTCTTCAACACAGATCATAATTAAATCTTTATTTGATGATTGCATGTGATTAATCAATTGATTGTTTTCTCCCAACTTATGACAAATTCAAATTTGATTTGTGGTAAGTTATGATGACTTAACTCACGCCCTAATTTTCCAAAATCATGAATAAATCAATTTTGATTTGTAGCAAGAGTTAGAGCCTCAAAAGTGAATTTTGGCAATTATATAGTTAATAGTTGAATAATATAATCTTCAATACAAATCTAAATTGAATGTCCATGCTTCGTTTTTTTTTCTTCTTATTTGTTTAACAGTCTTACCTAACTATATTTATTGTGAGATTCTTTGTATTTACGTTTCTAGACTGTAAATTGAGACAAAAAATATTATCTGATAAAAACTTGGTATTTGTATCACAATAGATCTGACCAGTACCAATTTGTTACATCAATATTTAGTTATACTAGGTATCCCGTCTCTCATTTCCAATTTCAAATGTTGTGATCATAATTTGAATTTTCATTTCATAGTGACAAATTCTTTTTCTAGTTTTGGGTTTGCCTACTAGTCTCTTGTTGTGTCATTTTACATTATGGCTATTGCTTTAACTTGTTTAGGGATGTCTTTATAGCATCAATTTCGTCATTGTTTTTATGTTTTTCTTTTTAAATTTTTTGAAGTTTGATAAAATAGAACCTTAATGTAATTGATTTTGTATACCATGTGAACATCTCATTGAAGACGTTTGTGTTTTAAAGTAAGAATTAAATTCACATTTAAAGATATTAATTGATTAAGAAAACTACGATCCAATGAAAAATAAGAATTAAAATAGATTAAAAAATGAGAACACTCAATAATAAGAACAAAGCTAGCTGAATGTCAGTTATTTTGCTGTTTTGGGTTTATGCTGTTAAGTGTGACAAACAAGCAATTTCTATCCATGCTAATAGTTTTTTTTAAGAAAATCAACGACAACTTGGATAATTAAGGGTTGAAACTAGAACTTGCACATTGTAAAAGTTTAGGCTAAGGTAGACTATGACTAATAAAAGCAAACGAAAATGACATGGTCCAAACATGACACTATTATTCTATCTGTATTTATCAAACTTTGTAAATTCTCTACTAATCATTTAATTGTTTAACCTGACAATATATACAGGGACCCATGATGCTTGTGTTTTAATGGAGAAATGGACATTATTTATAGAAGACCATCACTTATTCCTAACCCAGGTATATTGTACCATGTCCAACACCTTAGTAGAACCAACATAACAATTCAATATTTTTTTGGGTCCATAAATGGGTTCATAAGGTGAAAGAATCATGGTATTACTAAACATGTTCATGAAAGGATTGTTAATGAATAAATATAATTCATATCATAACCATGAATGAATCTAGAATTTTCAGTGGTTATGAGGAGCAAAAGGTGAGATAAGGGATTGCAAATGGTAGTGGCATTGCGACATTCCCATGATATAGTAGTCTTACTTGAGTTTGTTTAATTTTGTGTTTAATGATTGGCAATATGCCATTGTGTTTGACTTCATGTGGCAATTACATATTTTAGATTTTGTATATCTTTCTCCATTTGTTTCTTGCATTACACATGTTTTGAACATAACTCATATTTTATCGTATGAGGTATATGTACTCCCAATGATGGTGGATAAGGGAAAGGAATGCTTTGTGAATGAAGATATATGCTAGAATTCGAGGCAAAGATGATTGAGATGGTATACATGCAAACACACCAACCCCTAAGTTAGTATACGATTGAAGTGGAAGTTAGGTTAGAATAGTCTCCACCTCAAGATTATACTGACTTTGGTATCAAAGTGTTTGTAGGTATATCACCTTCAACATCACCATCTACACCTCAAATTCTAACATCTATCTTACCTCCATTCACAGAACATTCCAATCTTTAGTCCACCATCACTGTGAGTCCTCTACCCTCTATGGGTAAAACTTGAGTTATGTACTACACGAATGTAATGCAAGGAACAAATAGAAAGAGATGTAGAATATCCAAAATATGAATTTTCCACGTATAAAGGAAAACAAAATCATGGATTGTCCATCTTTAAACACAAAAGTAAATAAAAAACTCAAACAAGACTACTATAGCTCCATTGCATAGGAATGTCAACATGCCTCCACAATTTGGAATTTGGCCTGCCTATAACTCCCTTTTGCTCCTCATATCACCACTAGGAAAATTATGGTTCATCCATGGTAATGGTATGAATTATATTTGGCCCAATAACAATCATTTCATGAACAATTCTAGTACTAACATGATGTTGCTGCCCCATGGATGCATTAACTGCTTGCTTATCCATAAAAAAAAAAATAAATATAACCGAACCGAACCAAATCAAACCAAACAAACTCGTCCAAAGAACCGAAAGAAAAACCGGTTCACCGCAAGAAGCAAAGCATAAATCTCACACAAATTTTCTTTGACTTTCGGCAAGCTTCTTCTAAAGATACTTTCCTTCTTTTTTCAACTTTCCATATAATTCATTCGAAAAATACAAAAGCACTTATCGAAGCTTAAACTGAATCGCGGTTTATTTTCTGAAATGGATGTTTCTTCTTCTTCTTCTTCGGCGAGTAACGCCGCTGAATTCGATTACTTGTTCAAGCTTCTTATGATTGGTGATTCTGGTGTTGGCAAAAGCACGCTTCTTCTGAGATTCACTTCTGATAACTTCGAAGATCTTTCTCCCACCATTGGTTTGTTCACAAAACCCTTATTTTCACTTTCATGATGCTTTTTTCCTTTTATTCATGTATTTTTGATGAGATCCCTGTGTTTTTTCAATCTAGTGGTTCCCTTGGATTTTTCGTTTGTGGTGTTAACACGTACAATTCAAATTGATTTTGGTTCTTCTGTGACGAAAATTGAATTTGACTTAATTATCATTACTAAAAAAATGATTTTTTGTTAATTTGTGTTTTGATAGTTTTTATCAGAATTACTTTTGTGTGTGTATATATGTCTGCCACTTTGAGTGCATGTTTGGATTCTGAAGCCTTAAGTTTGATTTTGGTATGTTTGGAGGTTATTGATTCGAATTGATTTTGTCTCTAGAATTGATTCTGACATAAAGCTAGGGTTTGTACTTTGTAGTTTTTGTCTCAAAACCTGATTTTAACACTCAAATTTATCGTTCAAGTTAATTTCATGATAATGTATTCAAACTCAAGTCACATACACAATAAATCTATGGTCAAATCACACTTGACTAACCAGAACGTAAATTTAAGAGGTCTAGATTCTAGACTTGGAACCAAATGTAGGTGAAGCACCTGTTTGGATTTGCGTTATCGCGAGTTTGCAGGATACCTGAGGCGATCATGATTTCAAGAAGCTAATAAAGGAAGCTTCTGTAGTAATGTGGTTTGTTGCTGTGATTTCATGAAAACCGTGGATTGCCAACGCATCCAAACAGATGAAAAGACCTTTTTGCACTTTTTCACGGAAAGACCCTTGAGGTGGGAACTTTTGAAGGTTCATTAGGAGGTTTCGTTTGGTTCGGGATATTTTTATTTGATCAAACTAGTAATGACTACTTGCAAGATATTGCATGAATGTAGGGGGAAAGTGACAAGAAAAGGGATGAGAAATTCCACCAAATGTCATTAGTGGAGCACTTTTCTTAGTAATTCCTTGTTGTCTCACATGTCCTTTTTTAGCTAGTTTACGATTTCATTATCCTTCGGTGAGTTCAAACTCTGTCATTTAGTCAACAAAAGAGCTTCTCTCTAATGGTGGGTGTTGGGAGAAATTTAAGGAATCAGAACAGTAGTTGAATCATTTTATCCATCTTACACTCAATTCATGAACCTATAATGTTAATATAGACGCAAGCAAACTTTATATTGCATTGGGAAAGGTCTTGATAAAACCTTTCTTCTAACAAGTCATATGAATGTGACGGTTTGTGTGTGGTCCATGATATTGTTTTATTGTCCCTGCCACTCAATTATAGGTTAAAGTATAACTTTCCTCATTTATTTGCATCGATTCTTTTGAACATAATGCAGGTGTAGACTTCAAAGTTAAATATGTTACCCTCGGTGGAAAAAAGTTAAAACTTGCTATATGGGACACAGGTAATGTGACATATGCTGATTTAGTTTTATGGAAACTCAAAATAATGTTATTTTTCATCATTCATGGGATTCTATTTTATCCTTCATTTTCATCGAATGTTTTCAAAATTCTACAGTATTTAAGACGTGGAACTTCTTGTGTATTGAGTGTGGAAGTGCTAGAGCTCTCATTTACTTAACCGTTTTGATCTAATAATATCAATGCATGCCATGCCAATTTAAATCTTCAAAATTTATTTATGAATTTTCAAATCTATTTTGTTCGATTGAGAAGCTGATTGAAAGTTTCCTGTGTATATTTAAGAAAACAGACTGCAGAGTGTAATGCTTTAGTTCCTATGTGAAATATTTAGCATTTCTTATAGACAGAAATTAGCAGCTTGTTTTGGCATACTATATTCTCTTCTCTTTGTTACAAAGTTACATGACTAAAACTTTTCAGAATTCTGTTCAATCATATCTGGAATAAATCAGTAGCATAATTTTGTGTTTTCTCGTCATGCAGCTGGACAGGAAAGGTTTAGAACACTTACCGGTTCTTATTATAGAGGTGCACAAGGAATAATTATGGGTATGCTCCTTGATTTTTTCCATTTCGTATCTATGTTTCCTGCTCGTTATCCCATGAATTGATGTACAATTTTTGCCTAATTTGTTTTAATTCTGTATTTCTGTTATCGTTTTGAGCTGTAAATCACGCAACATAGCTATGTGTTGGTTCATATCTATTTCTATTTTATTCCCTTCAAGTTATTATGGTAATGGATAGCAAACTTGGTGATTAAAATAGATTAATTTGATGATTTTGATTGTTATTATTATTAGCATTTCTATTATTATTCTTCAGTCTTATAAAAATTTCATAATTACCTTAGATAGCCTAAGCTAATCAATTTTATTTCGAAATTCAGGGATCACGGTACTATTTCCTCTTGTACATTGCCTTGTAAAACAATATTGATATATTGATTTTAAGTTGATCGATTGTGATACTTCCTTGAGATTGAAGTGGCTCTGTCAAGGAGACTTTCTATTTTCAAAAAGATATATGCCCTCAATATTTTGGATGAACATGGATACTTGATTGTGAACATGTTGATATTCTTCTGCAAATAAAAAAATTTGTTACTCAGTTTCTCATTTTGGCATTTGAGAATCATTGGAGTATCAAGGGCTTGTTCTATATAGTACGATAGGGTCATACAAATTTCATTGCATGTAGCCATATAAGGATATAGTTTGGGTTAGAGATGCTTGTGAACCTTGTGCTCAAATTCAATTTTTATTTAAAAGAATGAGGGCAACAAATATCTCAACTTAAGATCTCAAGATTAGGAGGCTCTGATACCATGCCGTGATCAAATAATTTGAAAGCTTAAACTGGTTAGTGAAGGAACAAAAAATGGTTTGTCTGGAACAATATGTATATGTATTTATAATAACTTGAAATGCAAGAAAGCTGAATAATGAATTCAGGACCAAGGATTAATTGATGTTACTGTATCTTTTGGTTGAGTAATAATCAACAATTCAGTCTTTTTGTTAATATTATATATGATCTCAATACCATAATCTGCCTAAAATATTATTTCAGTGACTTGTTTTGCTTCTAAATGTAATGAGATTGTATCTACTCTTTAGCTGTAGCTGCCACATTTATCTATCAGTTTATCTTGTTAACTTATCAGTGAATCTGGGTTATGAATACAGTATATGACGTAACGCGACGTGAAACATTTACAAATCTATCTGATATATGGGCTAAAGAAATTGACTTGTACTCAACAAATCAAGATTGTATCAAGATGCTTGTTGGAAACAAAGTTGACAAGGTACATCATTTATGATTTTGCATTTGTTATAATTTATTCTACCAAGTTGTGTGTTAAGTTTTGATCAGTAAAAGGTTCATTATGAATATAGTCTACTTATCTCATATTTTAGGAAAGTGAAAGGGCTGTTACCAAAAAGGAAGCGGTGGACTTTGCACGGCAATATGGGTGCCTCTATACTGAATGCAGTGCTAAAACTCGAGTAAATGTTGAGCAGTGTTTTGAGGAGCTTGTAATGAAGGTACATGTTCAACTCTCCTCCATGTTCTCAAAAACATGAAAATTAATAAATAATAAGCTCAAGCTTGCTGAGAGTTGGTAATTTTGTGTTTTTGTCCTTTCTTGACAAATTTTTCTTGTGAAATACTTTAAGAAAAATTGCCTTCAAGCAATGAAACTTATCAGTAACTCAAACGATAATAAAATAAAAAATGGTTTTGTTTCCCCCCTATCCAAGCACCTATTTGCTTCAAGTTAGTTGCATTAAGTACAAATCAGCATTTTCAGAAAGTGGAAGTAATGTTTCAATTTTGGGATTCCTTTTGTTGTTTCCAGATTTTGGATACACCAAGCCTCTTGGCTGAGGGCTCATCTGGTGTGAAAAAGAACATCTTCAAGCAGAAACCGCAAGAGTCTGATGCACCACCTAGCAGCTGTTGCTCATGGTGATTATGATGTTTTTAAGGAGCTGTCACCCTTCACTTTTCAGTATGATGTGAATTTCTAGTGCTATGAAATTTCATTTCATGTACCAAAAAATTAATTTCGTTAGTCTGTATATCATGATCAATCTTCAGAATTTGCCTACATTTTTAATGCTTTGATGTTCAACATATGGAATCTGTCTCTACATAGGAAAGTAATGTATATGCTTGAGTTCTATCCCTCATGATAATCACCCATTCCCCTCTTCACTGCAGAAGAACTTGGTTTGGTTTCTTCTGCTGTGGTGGCAAAATAGTCGGAATAATTTGCCATTTTGCTTTCTGTTTCATTATTATGTGAACCAAAAGAAGGCTTTCTTTCGCAAAGCATAAGACATCATTATTTTGATGTCTAAATAGCTAGTAGTAGAAGGTATTGCTATATCTATGCACTAATTAGCGAAAGAAGACAAGAGGCCTTGTCTACAATGTGGTTGCTGCAACTCAAATGTCGTGCCATAGTTCATATTTGGATATGCTCTACAATTATTTTCTGCGGCTCAACATGATCTCAAAACTGTGATTTTTTCGTTACCTTTTCTTCATAACCACATTCGGTAGATGGTAATGTCTACTCTATAGACATGTAGCAACCCAATATGCAGATTTCCGTATAACCGTTTTTTAATTTTTTGAGTAAATAAATATAACAAAAGGGATTTGTTAAAAGCAATTTCCTAATTCCTTTGAGAAATTATACTCAATGGTTCTAACAGGAAAGATATATAGACACGAAGACCTGAAATGAAAATCCTATTTGAATAAAATTAACAATAACACTATCTCCTGCTAGAGACGTTGAGTACTAGGGAGAATCAATTGTCATTTCTTTGCAATTGTCAATTCTATGAAATGATGATATATATCTGTTTTGAGCTGGAAATATAAAAGATATTTTTGTAAGAATAATTTTGATGCACCTTTAGAGTAAATTTTTTTATACCTTCAATAATTTACAATCCATGTGTGTGACTTTGAAAGTAGTTATGAGCAAAATTAAATATGTTTTATGTTGATGCGTATATGAATTAAAATCCTATTTATACTACTCCGTAAAAAGTAATTAATAAATGAAAATGCTAATGAGTTTGTTGAGATACTTTTTTTACGAAGAAAAATGGCTCTCATGCATATGTTAAGAAAGCAAATATAATTAAAAATATATTGAAATTGTGTATTCAACCTCTCATAGGTGTAACAAAAAAAACTTTCTCAATATAACACACCTCATTTCTGAAGGAGAGCCTAACAAAAGAGAAAACAAGAAATTGATCATAGGTCACACACAAGCCCCTTTAATTGATCATAGGCTACTCAAAAACTAAAAAAATGCCCCTGTCGGAAGTTGCGAACATAATCTATCGAGTTGAAACTTCCGATCTCTCAAGTTCGGGGGTTACAACCTGATTTTTTCTTACACATATATTGTCAACTTCACTTGTACTACACTACTTTCCCTACACTCTACCTTTCCATTTCCTCATCCATCCTAAGTTTCGATATTTTTTGCAAGAAAGTGTGTCCCAAATCATCATTGAATGATTGACAAAAGATTTCTAGGCTTATTTGACGTCAAAGAACATGTATTACATCTTTTAAACTGATTACATTGTTGTTTTGCATTTTTTTTAACATGCACCGGCCTAACTCCCAAACTGTTTAACACACTAATTCCCTCGTTGTATTTGCATGTTTTGATTATTTAAATTATAATTATTTTTTTTAAAATTTAGTTTTGTGCTTTATTTATAGTTATATTATAGTTATAGTTGAAAATCCCGTTAATAAAAAATACAGATATCTCCCGTTAATAGGAACCAAAACGATCCTAATGCTGCACACAAATTCCAGGTATAGCAGTTACACTGTATATCTTATCAAAGTTTTTATTAATTCTTTTTATTTATTTATTCTGTTTTGAAATATATACTAATTAATTATCTATATTAATAATATTATAATTTAAATTATGTTGTTCGCAGAATTTGTGTGAAGCGTATCAGGTTTTGAGCGATCCAGTACAGAGAAATGTGTATGATCAAAATGGGAAGCATTCTGTATCTAGGTACACATCAAATATTTTTTTTTTTGAAGAAACACATCAAATATTATTGTTATTATTATTTATATTTTCAAGGTTCTTTCTATATTCTTTACGTTTCTAGAACACAATAAGTTAGTAGAAGAACTCAAAAGACAAAGATCGTTTTATTGAATTTAACATTATGTTGTGCTTCAATATAGGCTGCCAAGAAAGAAAGGAAAGAAAAGCTAGCAAGATTCTTGAAAGATTTTCTCAGCCAATATGTTTGTGGTGACCAAAAGGGTTTCTACCAGCGCGCAAAATCTGAAGCAAGACGGCTTTCTCATGCTGGTTACTGAATTCTACCTGCATTTCTTTGGTGCCAAACGCATGGTGCAATTGCTTATCATTCGAAGCTGTACATATTGTATGCCCCACATTTAACTTCTAAGCTTGACTTAACAACTCTCTTACTGAAATTTTAAACGAGTTGACTCTTACATTTCTCATCAAAACTGGAATGCTTTATCTTCACTTCCTGCCTTGCAAGCCATGAACTATGCTGATTTATGCGCGCAACTACAATTAAACAGAATTGGCTTTATAGCATGTCAAAAGTGGATATAACACTATAATGCAGTGTAATTTGAACAAATCGATATTTTTATGTGATAGGCTATTTAATAAATTGTGGGTTAAATAGCGCAATGTAGCATAACGGAATTTTAACAACCGTTACTTCACTGGATATTGCTAACTTGTTGTCTTTGCCTCTGTTTGCAGAGTTTGGAGTTGACATGTTACATACCATAGGCTATATATATTCAAGACAAGCAGCACAAGAACTAGGGAAAAATGCCATTTATCTGGTAGTGCCATTTCTGTCTGAATGAATTTGCAGTAAGGGACATTATTGGAAATCACAGTTTACAGCTGCTAAAGGTATAATGACAGACATCTCCATTAGCAACCCTTCCCTTAATGTCAGTTTCTTCTTATTGGAAGTTAGTTAGTCAGAACAATGTTTGATTATATTGTGCACATATCATTTAGGTGCTTATCAGTTGTTCCAACTTCAAAAAGAACTCAGCAAGCAATCTGAAATGGGTGGTAGTTGCCCCAAAAATGTTGACTCACATATTCGTCTTGATCAGGAGACATTTATACTGAATTCTTTGTGGAAGATAAATGCAGCAGACATAGAAGTAACCCTTGCACACGTGTGTCAAATGGTGAGTTCTTAATGCATCTTGAAATTTTTCCTCGTCTCTTATTATAGGACCCTTTAATTTTTCAATAATTTTTTTTTCTCCATCATACTCCTAATTTATGTTTGATTTTTTTCTTTGTAATAAATAATATGATGGAAACATAAACTAATTCTCTCTCATGAAGGGTAAACTTGGAAGACTAATTCTCAATGAATTTTATAGTATGATCAGTTTTCTTAATTTCCTTGATCTAGTCAACAAATTCTTATGTTTAGAGACAAATTTAGTATATAATAAATCACTATATGTTTTTCTGTCTGTAATATGATAAAGTTGTTGATCAGCAAACATGTTATTGTATTCAATGCCTTTTGTTTAGACCATGAAGCTATTGGTATGAAAATATAAGGCTTTGACCAGATGAAATGTGGAATTGTTAGCTATAAAGAGTTGAGCCTAATAAATCCGAAACAAGTGATAGTGAATTTTGGATATGACCTTTTGTGAAAATTGTTTTTTCATGATCAACCAGCATAATATAGGAAATGAAAAAGGCTAGAAGATTCTTACCGATAAATCTGCTATTGCAGGTGCTAAAGGAAAACGATGTTAGGAAAGAGGAACTTCAAGGTTGGGCTACCGCTCTTAAAATTCTTGGGAAAATATTTCAGGTGCACATACTAACATATTTAGCATCAAGTTTTCTAACTTTCAGCCTTCCGTGATTGACGACAGCACCAAATTGATATCCCATAAACGCAATACTTCTTAAATGATTAACGATCACAAAGATTTGACATCCTAATATAGTCACAATGATGAGACATTGTTTTTTTCGTCTAGTAAATGATATAAAGTGACATGCTTACTTCAGGAAAAGAATTCAAAAGGAGAAACACCTAAGAAGAAACTTGCTGATGATTCTGATGACGAAGGAAGCAGCTCTGATTCATCAGACGATGAATCCCATAGAGCACCACTAACCGATCAAACTCCCTCTTTCAATCAGGTACGATAGTTTTACATTTAATCGGTTTTATTTTCTCATATTATTACTGGTCTCTATATGTCTTTGTTTTCATAGGTGTTGACGCTTTGATCACACAAATATGTAAATATTTCTGCTTCTGCAGGGTATGGACATGCTCTTTAAAAAGGAGAAAGTTATTGTGGATGATGAAAAGGAGAAAGTTTACAAAAACAAATGTCTTATCTTTTTGTCTCTTGCTATTTTCATTGCAATTGTGGGTGTACTTCTATCTTCCCTTCCATATCAACCTTGACTACATGTAATCTCTCCTTCAAGAATTACTCTTGGCTAGAAATATTGTATTATGAGAATAGTTAGAATGTTAAATGGTTATTACCATTAGTGGTTTATCATCTCTATAAGTTTTAAAGCATCCCTTTTCCTTGTTCCTTATCAACATGAGCGATACTTTCAACCATGTGTTACAATCTGGGATGCAGCATCTATGATTGTTTATTAGAGGATATTGGTATCTGCAATGTGTTAGCTGCAACTCAAAAGTGGTGCCAGAGTTCTGCACTACGTTCTATACCTGTCAATTACTTTCTTTAGCCCACCATGATTCTACAACCATCAAGTCTTTTTTACGTTCTTTTATAATATCAATTTAGTCTCTAAACTATCACACTCTTTTTAATTTAGTCCACAAATTATTAAAATATATTAAATAGTAGTCCTTAAAGTATACAATATCCGTCAATTTAGTTTTAAAAGTATATGAAAATTCATAAATTTAGTCTTCAATATCTCAATGTCAGAGACTAAATTGATGGATTTCATATAATTCATGGACTATTTAATATATATTTATAGTTTAGGGACTAAATTGGTGAGAGATTGATTTAAGAGACTATAACTTATCATTTTTTCCTTTCATATTTACTCTTATTATACTATTTAAATTCCATTTTTACCCTTTAAAAATCCATTTGTTTTAAACCACGCACACAAGCGAATTGTTGAAACCAATTTCCTAATCTATTTGGAGAAAATGATCCTGTGTTATGTTTTTCGCCTCAAAGATATGTGTTTATATTTAACACATTTGTATGGCCTAAAAAACCCTCCTTAATGCAAATGGTTCTAATGCAAGAGACTTAAAATGAAAATACTTGTTACATAATAAAAAAAACTGTGTATATCTCCAGCTAGTAGACACATTATGTCAATTGTTTTACTTGGCCTTGGGGTGTTCCACGCACAAGGGTGACACTAAAATGTATATATGAAATGATGATGATATAGCCTTGTGTTTTGAGCTGGAAATATAAAAGAAGCTATTTGTATTATTATTCCATAAAAAGTAGTAGTTGCAAATAACACACGACACCTCCTCGCATTCCCAAGGGAAAGTCCAACAAAAGAGGAAGCAAGGAAAGAAAAAAAAGGAAGCAAGAAAAAGTACCCTCCACCTACAAGTCCTAAAGTACACCTGAGGATGGAACTCAAGGCCCGCTGACAGCTCCTAAAATCACTCTCTTTTTTCCAACTTTTTTGACAAATAAATAAGTGTCTCGAGTTTAGCTCAATTGTCCGAGACAATGCATTGTAATATACAGTGTTAGAGTTTGAACTTTGGACACACTGCTTCAATCTTAGAAACTGAATTTCTAATCACTAAATTATTTGACCAAAAAAAAAGAAAAGAAAATTGTACCATTAAATAATTATACTAAAGTGGTTAATGAATTGAAATCTTTAATCATATTATACATACTTATCATTCTAATAAAAAAATGAGTATGATGATGAAAGATGGAAATTGAGTGGCAGAAAGAAGTTAAAAAACAGATATCTCCCGCGAAAAAGCACTTTTTGTAATGTAATGATGAAATCATAACATTTAGAACTGTAAAGCCTTCACCTCCTCGTGACTCACTCACTACCCATTTCACTTTCTCTCTTCTTTTTCTTTCTTTCTTTCTTTCTCTTCTTTCCGTTTCTTCCTTCACAGTTTCTACCGTTGAAAATGGTGAAAGAAACTGAGTATTATGATATCCTTGGAGTTTCTCCTTCTGCTTCTGATGATCAAATTCGCAAAGCTTATTATCATAAGGTTACATTCATTTCTTGTTTTTCTTTTTTTCAATTCTATTTTATGACCAAGATTGAAATTCTGAATTTTGCTTAATTATAGGCAAAGCAAGTTCATCCTGATAGAAATCAAAATGATCCCAATGCTGCACACAAATTCCAGGTACTACTAGTAACTCTTATGTTTTTATAATTTCTATTTTTTTATTCACTTGTGAAATATGTAGTAGTAATTGATAGAATAATTACATTTAATAATTATAATATAATTTAAATTATGTTATTGGTAGATTTTGGGAGAAGCATATCAGGTTTTGAGTGATCCAGTACAAAGGACTGGATATGATCAAAATGGCAAGCATTCTGTATCTAGGTTGGTACACATCAATGCCACTTTATTTATTTATTTTTATTCTGTTATTATTATTTTTATTATTATTTTTATTATTATTATTATCTCGACAAATATATGTGCGGTGAGATTCTGTAGCAATGACACTTTCGATTAAAGGCGTGTACCGATGCATAACTGAGACATGTGATGTGATTACATTTAATTCAATCACTTCACATTTTAAACTATTACATCTTTATCTCACTAGTGTCCGGTGTCTGCATTTGTGTCAGTGCTTCATATGAGAGATATGACTGAATCACCGTATAAAAAAGGTTTACATGATTGGTATATAGGTTGAATATTACACACGATCTCTTGTATTCTCTGATTGCATATATGGTATACATAGCTACCTGCAATTTTCTATTACCTGAATAGATGTTGAAATACAGTACTAGAGTTTCTATTTTCGTTGCTATTTGATACTCATTATAGTTAATTTTCACAAGAGCCTTTTCTGGCTAATACAAAGCCATTATAGATCGGTGTCTAACTCACAATTCTAATTGGCTGGTTAGAAACACAAATTTAAATTACAGTAGCCTTTTTGGTTTTGTTGTGGTCCTTAAAAGTTTTGTGCGCAATGTTACCAACCGTAATTCAAAACCATGACAGAGACATTACCACAGTCACTTATCCAAAGTTTCGTAGTACAAACCGCCAAAGCAAATTCCTCAAAATGAATAGGAAAAGAGAGAAGAAAAAAGGGTGTAATGTTATCAATAAAAAACATAAGTTGATCAGTATACACCCCGTTTAATTGTACTAAATTGCTATATATCTTAACTTAAGGCAAAGATGTTTTCATGAAATATTAATATATTGAAGGGTTGCCTTTTGACAGAGAAACTATGCTTGATCCAATGGCTGTGTTTGCCTTGCTCTTTGGAAGTGAATTATTTGAGGACTACGTTGGGCATCTAGCTGTTGCATCGATGGCTTCTTCTGAACTAGGTGATGAAAGTGAGGATTTGCAGGAGAAGTTAAAGGTAAGTGTGTTTTGAAATTCAGCTTTCATTGTAACTTTGTTTTTGCCAATATCATTGTGATAAGACAAAAAAAAAATCAGTCTATGTTTTGGAGGCTTATTTGTATTTTCAAGGTTCTTTTTAAACATTTCTAGAACACAGTAAGTAGCAAAACTCCAATTCCACAGTTTCTCTTATTATGAAAGAAAATATCAAAATGTAAGGATATTTTTTATGAATTTTACATTATGCTTTGCTTCAAAATAGGAAGTCCAAAAAAGAAGGGAAGAAAAGCTAGCAAGATTTTTGAAGGATTTTCTCAGCCAATATGTTCGTGGTGACCAAAAGGGTTTCTACCAGCGCGCAGAATCTGAAGCAAGACGGCTTTCTCATGCAGGTTAGTGAATTCTACCTGCATTTCTTGGGGCCAAGCACAATTACATATAATTGAAAGTTGTAAATATTGAATGCAACACATGGAACTTCAAAGCTTGACTAACACCTCTTCCTGAAAATTTAAACTAGTTGACTCATACTCATTCATTTTCCATCAAAATTGGAAGACTTTCTCTTCATTTGCTATCATGCTTGCCATGAGCTATGGTGATTTATGTGTGCCACTAATGTCTATATAATTAAACAGATTTTTCTTTATAGCATGTTACTATATCAAGGATATTACCATGTCAAATAGCGGCCATAACGTAGAGAAATTTAAACAAATTGTTATCGTTACGCAATACGGTATTTAGTACATAGTTTTGTTAAATAGGAGTTATAACGACACGATGGCATTGTATCGACGATATTACTAACTAGTTACCCGTGTCTATGTTGCAGCCTTTGGAGTTGACATGTTACATACCATCGGCTATATATACTCAAGACAAGCAGCACAAGAACTAGGGAAAAAGGCCCTTTATCTTGGAGTTCCATTTCTGGCTGAATGGGTTCGCAATAAAGGACATTTTTGGAAATCACAGTTAACAGCTGCTAAAGGTATAATGACAGACATCTTCATTAGCAACCCTTCCCTAAAATATCAGTCGCTTCTTCTTGGAAGTTAGTTATTCAGAACAATGTTTGATTATATTGTGCACATATGATTTAGGTGCTTTTCAGTTGCTCCAACTTCAAGAAGAACTCAGCAAGCAATTTAAATCGAGTGGTGGTTGCCCTGAAAATGTTGACTCCCATATTCGTCTTAATAAAGACACTTTGTTGAATTCCTTGTGGAAGTTGAATGTAGTGGACATAGAAGTAACCCTTGCACACGTGTGTCAAATGGTGAGTTCTAAATGCGTTTTAATTATATATAATAAAACACTGCATGCTAGTTTGTGCGTGTAAAATCTGATATAAGTAGTTGATCAGCAAACTGCTTATTGTATTCAATATTGTTATTAAAAAGAAGCTTATTGCAGTCAATAATTAGTGCCTCTTGTCCAGATACCATGAAGCTATTGGTATGAAACTATAAGGTTCTTACTTGAGCCTAATGTATCTGGGATTAGTGATTGTGACTTTTAGATATGACTTCTTTTATGAGAATTTATTTTATTTTTATGACCAACCAGCATAATATACGAAATGATGAAAGGGCCAGAGAAGATTCTGACTCATAACGATGTTATTGCAGGTGCTAAAGGAAAACAATGTTAGGAGAGATGAACTTAAAGTTCGAGCTACCGCTCTTAAAATTCTTGGGAAGATATTTCAGGTGCACATTTTAACGTAAATAGCATTCAGTATCCACAACTAGATTCCATTTAATAGGACTCAGCTTTATAGTACAGTCTACAGACCGTTAGACGAGAGAGAAAAACCATAAAATCGTCTGCAGAAGATCCATTTTAGTTTTAATGCAAGCATTATGCCTATCAATCTTTGATGAAAGATAAGGTACCGATTATTGAGATCTGGTGAAAATTGGATTGAATATCTTCCAAACATAGTACTTCTCTCGAACAAAAAAGTAAAACATTTTGGTTTTCATCTAAGATTTATTTCCAAATTCCAAGTTAATAATTAGTGGCATTATAGTAGAACAACGTTGAACAAATAAATTATTGTTCTGCACTATTGCAATTTAGTATATATTGTCAAATAGTGGCTATGATGTGGCATGGCAGAATTTGACTGAACTAGTTTCCGTGATTGCAACACCAAATTCTTATCCTATAAATGCAAGATTCTTAAACTATTAACAATCACCAAATTTACCAAAATTTAACGTCCAAATCCTCTATTTTTACCATAACATACTATATAATTCTCTATATTTAAAAATAAAAAATAAACTTTTTACACTTGCTTTTTTACTGATAACACACAAGGAATTTAAGCAAGCTATCATATAGTAACAGTGATAAGAAACTTATTTTTCGTCTATTAACTGATATAAGGTGATGTGCTTCTTTCAGGAAAAGAATGCAAAAGGAGAAACACTGAAGAAGAAACTCGCTGTTGATTCTGATGATGAAGGAAGCAGCTCTGATTCATCAGACGATGAATCATCACATAGAGCACTAACCTATCGAACTCCCTTTTTCAATCAGGTATGATAGTTTTACATTTATGCACAATTGGTATCTACATGTCAGTGTTTTCATAAGTGTTGACACTTCCATTACATAAATATGTATATATTTCTGCTTCTGCAGGGTATCGGTAGGCTCTTCAAATGCCTTTGTAATCCCGCATTTGATGTGGATGATGAAGAGGAGATAGTTTACAAAAGCAAATGATCCATATACACGTATGGAATATGAAACCAAAATTCAGCCCCTGTCAATATTTCGTTGGATGATATACAGAAAGAAATTGTCTCATTCCCTCTGAACGTAGTTTTGTGAAGACAATGGTGCAAATCATTGATATTTTGTTGTTTGTTGTAATTACATTGACACCAAATTACACGGGCATACATAACACTTGATCAAATGTTAATTTCAGTCAATTCCGGATCTCTTTTGTTCACGTATTTCCTCAGCTTTTGTTTATTACCTATTGAAGATTCATAGCAACTTCTGTTTGGGATAAGATTGGAAATTCATGACGAACTATGTGATTGATATTGTGAAAATCTTTCAGAATGAAAGGACTAGACGCTGTTTGATCTCGTTATATTATATGAATTACTGTGTGTTACTAAAATGGAAATCAAAATTTGAAATGAGTAAAAAAAAAGCTGAAATCAATGACTCCTTGCTACATAGTCAATTCAAGGAAAGTACCACAAAAATAATCTGTAGTAGAATGAATACTTGAGGCACCATTTCCTTAAGCTTTTCTCTCCATAACAAACTGAAATTTCCAAAACTTTGGTGTGAACGTTTCATTCCATAACCATACAATGAAGCACTATCTATCAAGTTAAATCTAATTCTAGCTGAGCTACTTAGTACTCAACGCGATTTCAGAATCGAATCAACATGATGGATTGTATCTAAGTATAGTTTTAAGATCAATGTCATATATTTTCTTCAATTGAAAATTCTTCTATATACCAATTGTACTTTTCTCTTCCTTCTTTTTTAACTCATCATCATTGTCTAAAGTTTGTATATAGTCCTCATCTAACAGGAGAAGGAGGGACACTGTAACTTTCTGTTTAGTTTCAGGTTCAGATGATTTGTTTAGAGTTTTCCAAATGATTTGCTTGCCATTTTGGGATTGTTTTATTATCATCTGCTCCAAACACATTTCCGTCATTCAATGGAACTGCATCTTGGAAACTGTTATTAACAACACATAATAATGAGTTAATTATTTATATCTTTATAACATTTAACTCACTACATTAAAAAAGTTGAACTCTGAAATAGTTTTACCAGCAAATCAAACACACCATAACAGAGATTAAAATATGTTATAATTTAGAATAAATTTCTATAATGTGTTTTGTTGGCAAGTATTTTTTTAAATTTTTTTTTGGGTGGCAAGTATAATTACATACAGTTCTTTATTGGATGCTTTATGCAAAAATCACCATGTTGACGAAGCAATAGCATTGTTAAGAAAATTTAAAAACAAAGGTATTCAACCAGATTTATGTACATATACTATTCTTATCAAGGGACTATGTGTGAGTGGAAGGCTTAAGGATGCACAAGAGGTTTTTCAACATCTTCTAATGAAAGGCTACAATCTAAATGTCTATACATATACTGTTATGATCCATGGATTCTGTTACAAGGGCTTATTTGATGAAGCGCTGGCTTTGCTGTCAAAAATGAAAGACAATGGCTGCATGCCAAATGCTAAAACTTATGAAATTATTATTCTTTGTTTGTTCGAAAAAGATGAAAATGATATGGCGGAAAAACTTCTTCGTGAGATGATTACAAGAGGCCTATTGTAAGATCAAATATCAACATTATTGCATCATTTTGTTTGTTTTGTAAAGTGTGTTTACCAAAATCTTCATAGATATTTGGTTACCTTGGTTGGAAATCCATGTCTGACATGTTACCATAAGTTTATAGCCAAACTCTGAAGAAACTAATATTTACATCCAAAATGTTCTAAACTATAAACTAGAAAAGTTCAAGTTCTTCTACATATAATATACAGCGTCAACATACACATCTAATAGAGGTAAATATTTTCTCATTTCTCTAGTCCATTCAAGCCACTATCTTGAAGTGTCTTTATACATCAAAACCTTTCTGGTTCAATGAGCTGAGTGAGGAAAAGCGTTTATAGCTCGGTGTGGCCGGACACAACAAGCACAATGCACAGATGTAAGATTAAGACAGCCACTGATGATGAGTGAATGTCTTCCTGAGCAGGTGTGAAGTGCAGGGGATGAGTCACAGACAGCCTGAACGGCAGATGGAGTGAGCGATGTACACTGGCTAATGTTCAAAGTCTTGAGTCCATCCTCTTCATTCACAGATCCCCACATCTTATTGTTCACTTTGCTTTGTGCCAATGAGTACATTGCTCTGTCTGTTATGTTTTTGCAGTAGTAGAGTCCAAGGGACTTCAGATGAGGACACCTATCCGCCAAGGCTATTATACTGTCATCTGCAGCAACAACATCGAGTTAAAATTGAACTTCAGGTAATCTAGAGATTAGTGTTGTCAATCGTGAATCGCGGAAAATAGCATGTTGTTCAAATATTTCTACGCTACAGTGTTATAGTAGCTATTTGACAACAATTTGTACTGAATAGTGTATTGCAGAACAATAGCATTTAGTTCAAATTCCGCTATAACACAGCGGAATTTAAACTAAAAGTGGCCATAGCCGCTATTTGACGACACAACTAAGAGATGAAAGGATACACATGTATGCTAAACTAAGCTCAAGTAAATAAGGAACAACATGGAGATGATTAGTAGAATCACAAAAGTTAGAACACCGCAACTAATTGTCGGTGGATGTAAAGTGCTGCAATTTTGAATGAAATACCTGTTATAAGGACACAACCACATAAGTCAAGTGTTCTAAGATCAGGACATCCATATGCTAAACTCATCACTCCAACATCGCTGACTTGTTCGCACCATCCAAGATTCAAAGACTGTAGCTGATTGCAGTGATGTCCAATTGCCTGCATTTTGTTTATTTACAGGTTCATAGTTCATAACTATCTTAAGGCCTTGTTCGGATAAATGACTTAATTAAGGACTTATAGCATAAGCGCGTATCACATGTGTTTATGTATAAACTATTTCTATGACAAAAATAAAATATAGTCAAATTTTCAATCATATTAATACCTGTAATGCAGTATCTGATACAGCTTTAACACAGCCACATAGATTCAAAATTTTCAACTTTCTGCATAAACTTGCTAGGTAAGAAAGAGCTTTGTCACTAAAGGACGAACAGCCACTTATGTTGAGTTTTGTAAGATCAGAACAACCAAGGGCTATTGCATACAGAGAACGATCAGTAAGCTTGAAACTTTTGCTGAGGTCCAGGATCTGCAGGTCGCGACAGAATTGTGCAACAGCCTCGACAGCATTGTCCTCTAGTTGTGGCATGTCTTGTCGGAGAATTAGAGTTTGCAAATTTGTGAACTTAGGTGCAAGAGATAGGACCAAGTTATTCATGTTCTTCCTACACCTAGACATGAAAGGAATTAACTTCATGTAATTACTAAAATTGAGGTCTTTATTGAACTAAAATTGAGTAGTTATTTCATACACCATCAATGTAAATAATTTTACACGGTCAATCAATCATAATTGTCAGATCATTAGAAAACATTTGGTAACGCATATAGTTGGTTATAATTTGTTAAAACTTTTTAAACTTCACATGTATCAAATTGAACCTAACTAAAGGAATTCTAGTACCAAACCAACCCAAAACAAGTTATCCTTTACCATGATTTTAAAACTACACAAAGCTAAATAAATATTAAATATAACACAGAAGGCACCTATTTATACATTATCATGTACGAATATTTCGTTGCTCCGAATGAAATCGGACTCAAATCTCTTAAGCAAGGTCTTGAGTTCAAACCTTATGAATAGAAAAGGTTGTTGGGAGCTGAGACAGACTCCACTAAAGATGGTCAGTCATAGTTTCGAGGTTAATAAAAAAGGTCATACTTAATTGTAACTACTAAAGGTGGCAAAGACATACTGTAATACTTTACAGCAATAAAATAATAACATGTTTACCCAAAAAAATCTTATGTAAAATTCCTAACCTATTCTTAAAGTATTGAAAAATATGCAAGTTCCAGAGTCATGCATATAAAACCTCTCAAATGCTTATAAACACATGAAAGCATATATTAGAAAAAGAAAAGAAAAAAAAAGAACTTGTATGATGATAAAGTATATACCATGAGAGTGATAAACGAGTAAGAGCAAAAGAAATGGAATCTCTCCAACCATGACAAACATGAGAAGCTGTAATCACAGTTTGATCATCCAAAAGTGACAAAATTTGCATCAAAAGTTCAACTGGAATATCCTTCCACTCTCTCACTCTCATCATATTCATCATCTTCACTTCTTTCACAAAATTTTCACTACCGCCACACCTATTAATCATCACAAGCTTCTAGTTCTCAAATATTCTTTAACTCTTTCCACCTTCACCGCTATTTTATACAAACAAAAGAGAAATACCAAATTATTTATTTATTTAATGTTTAAACATAGTACAAGTGACGTAAGACAAGGTAAATGGATAAGGAGTAACAAGTTCTAGAGCATGTGTTTTGAGACCAAAACATACACGTCCTCAAATTATTACTGCAGAAAGCAACATATAGGACAAGGACAAAGGATACTGCTGCTAAAGATTGATAAGTGTAATTAATATGTGTACTTGATAAGTGTGAAGATATTTTGGACATATGTAAATAATAATATAATATGTTTTTTGACAAAAAATAATAATATAATATGTTGTTGATATCTAATCTAATCAGATTAAGATTAAGAGCATACAATTTACCACACTTTTTTGAAGAAGATAATTTACCACAATTATTACCGTGAGTAAAATATTTTTAAAATAAATCATCATTTAGTCCCTGATCTATCGATTTCTCTTTAATTTAGTCTATAAATTAAAAATATAAATGGTAAACAAGATTTTAATCCCTATAAATATATTATTAGTTTTTACTTTTAGTCTATCTAAATTTCTTCTTCAAACAATAGTCCCCCCAAATACTTTTTGTCCGCAAATTTGATCATCATTTTTTAAAGCACTATACGAAGGGACTAAAAATGAATGATAATATCCTTACAAGGATAAAAAAACTAATGTTAAAATAAATTATTGATCCCTAAAAATCCATCTAATTACGTTTGTACATATAAAATGTCACGTTTAACTTATTTTACAACAATGTCTAAATCCATTGGATGAGAATATTTGAAGAAGCGTTATTTAAAAAAAAAAAAGGGAGATGAGACAAAAATGATACATTTGTAGAAAGCTGAAAATTTATTTAACTTCTTTTTTTTTTTACGTAAAAGATATTTGTGATGAAAAAAGAGTTGTGTCTGTTTACCCTCAATTGATATCTCTACATCTTTTGGGATTGGTCCCATGGCTATCGACTCTAAATAAGTTCATTCCAAGATAAGGAAAAATGTAAGAAAATTATTGTGAATTAACACAATTTTTTATCAAGTGATTAATTTGAATTTAAAATTATACTATTTAGATTATTTTGTGAGTAAGAAAATGAGTCAAAATAAAAATAAAAATTAAGAATCGGCAACCAAAAGAAATAGTTCCTCTATTGTAAAAAAAAAGTTCCATTTTGTATAAGATAGTCAATTTCTTTTTTTAAGAAATATTGTTCTTTTTACAATTTTTTTTACACATATACCCAACTTTCAATAATTACATACAAATCTATATTTTAGTTTAAATATAAAAAGCATGATATCTCCTCAAACATACGGTGGAGTTCGAACTCAGAAACTAAAACATGTCGTTTTTATCACTAAACTAATCTCTTGGAATTATTAATACTTATATTTTGATTTGAGGGGCTTGCACATATTATGATTTATGAATCTGGACAGAAAAGAGTGATGAGTATGTGGAGAATCGAAACCGTGCGTAACAAGACAAAATGATGAAGAGGGGAAGAGCTTTTGTTGACAACGCAATTGTTTGTGTTTTGCTTTTAGTGGCTGTTGGATTGAATGGATAGTGTGAGCTGAGAAGTTTGAGTGAGCTATCTCATGTTTCACAATCACAATTATTGGAGAACAAAATTGTGATATTTTTGTAGCATCCCAGACGACTTTTAGGATTGCCGACTGACCCTACAAACCAACACAAGTCTTTTCAGCGTGCTTTGTTCTTACTCGCACGTTTTTCGAGAAATTTTCTGGAAGGTCACCCATCCAAAGACTACTCCAAGTCAAGCACACTTAACTGTGGAGTTCTTATGGAATATGCTACCAAAAAGAATATTCATCTTGTTGATATAGGTAGTACCAAACAATTCTTATAAGCTTTCCTTCAACCATGTAGTCCCATACCTGCACGGCCTCGGTATCCCTCTCATTCCGGTGTGATTCGGTTCATCTAGAAGCTGCCGGGAGCCGCTCATTGTCGTGCCTTGCGCACCGGCGACCACTCTCCGCCCTCATCAGCCTTGGATGTTACAATTTTCATATAAATAAGACTAAATTTTTTTAGAAAATTTTCTTATAATAAGCACCTAAGAAAGTAGATGTTTTTTTAGGGGAATATAATAGATGCGGTTATTATCTAACGATTTAAAAAAATAGTTTAATAGTAGCGCGTTGACAGTCCAACTAATCAAACATTCTTAATTATCACGTAAATTAAAAACATTAATTGATATGACAATTTATCATATTCATTGAGTGTGCGTAAAATGATTTTAAAATAAACTATCATTTTTTCTTCAATTTAATTTATAAACCATATAAGATTTTGATCCATGTATATAACATCTATTGTTTTTAGTCACTTTAAGTTTTTTTTCTTCCAAACAGTAGTTTCCAAATATTTTCCGTCAATAAATTTTATCTTTATGTTAAAAGTTGCACATGTGATATTAAATTAAAAGACTAAAAGTAAAATATAGTATATTTATAAGGACCAAATATTTATTTATAATTTTTTGCTCCTATAAATATATCATTTATCAGATTTTAGTTTCCATCATATTTCATTTTCAATCTCCTTGTAAAAAGTCATTTTTAGTTTCCTTAAAAAATATGAGAGACTACCGTTTGAAGAAAAAATTTAGAGGCAGAAGAATAACAAGAGAAAATGATGCGTATGGTATTGGTCTATGGGATAGAGATATATAAGAAGGGACGGAAAAAGTATAAAGAGCTTTTATTGTTAACGCAATTGCTTTTAGTGGTTGGATCGGAATAAATACTGTGATGAGTGTGCACAGCCATAATTATAGTTTTTTTTCTTTTCCTTTTTCTTGTTATTGCTTGATTAGCATTTCTAAAATTTAGCGTATGAATGATTACGTAAGAATTTATAACGCTTAGATATATGTGTTTAACATTAAGAAGTGATAAATTGTCACTATAAAGGGGTCGAAGTTCGAACCTAATATTTTTAATTTATTCATCTTAAAAGGATGAAATTTTAGTGATAAGTTAGAAACGTTTGGATATATTTTATTGATTAAGTCACTTGAGTACAAATGTCCAACGGTTTCTAAAGGTTGGAAACTTGTTGCCTTTTAATAAACATCTTTATTATTATATGATGATGATTCATTATTCATCTCTCTTTTTTTTTTCTTAGTTGCATTATATGATAATTTTAGTTTAATAATGCTTCAAATGTGATTAGGAACATCATAATTTACTTCTAAATTATTCTCTAGTTTCTCAGGGTCCATTTCTCCTCTACGAGGTTAAGACAAGACAAACAATGCTTCAAAATTTGCGAGCCTTTGCCTAGTCAATTTTCCAAATGATATACAAAGTTTATCATTTAGTTAAATGAGCAGTGTTGTAATTTTCTTATCGTATCTTAAGAATATATCTGAGTCTAAAAAAATTATAGATGTGAAAACCTTGTTATTTCTCACAAAAGCACAAAAAAAAAAAAAAAAAAAAAAAAAAAAAACACCTATGGTTTGCAAGTAACAGTGAGTATTTCTAAAGAAAACAAAATCCTTGCCCATTGCAGAGTGATCATTGATGAGTGTCAATGACAACATCTTCTCCTTGGCCGTTTCAATAATGAAAGATCCTGACTTTGTACATCTACTGAGACCCACCTTTTTCAATACTCTGTGAATAATGTTCATGTGCTCCTGCATACTATACACATGAAACCAAGAATAATTATAAATTAAATTTGTAATGCAATTAAAAACATTAGAGCCATCACATAAAAATCTCACCAAGGCAAGGCACTCAATAGTTTATTAATTTAAGACTTATAAGTTATAATTGATATCCTTCATGTAGAGTAGTTTTCAAATGGGTAAAATTGAAACACAAACTCAAAAATGCTTCAGATGAGAAAGGGAAAATCGATGTGAGTAAATGGCTTCAAATTTGTTGCACAAACAAAAAATTAGATCCCATCTCAGTCTGTTTTCTTCAAGCCCCTCTTCAATGTAAATGAAAATATTGTGAATAAACAAAATGATCGAGAGCCATGGTAGTCTCATTATGATCAATTTGTACGGTGTCAATGTCACTATCCTTTTCAGCCAACGGTGACAGTACCACCGCTCCTTGCGGCCAAACCTCCACCTCTCTTTCTATGTTGTTACCATGCCTCGTGGCCGAGACAGTTGAAACTTGATTTCATTAAGAAGCAAGTCACCATATAAAGCTTTCAGGGTCAAAGCCATAAGTCGCAACTCATTTCTCCATGGCAAGCCTTGTCTTTGCAAAGCCACCACGCTACTTCCTGCACCACATCCTTCCCCTATCAAAACCATAACCGAATAGAGGCAGTGACAATGCCACTGTCCCGAGACTGATGTAGCGTCAAAGTAAACTACCTTGTGCAGATAGGTATGGACTAATCCATGGGAGCCATATCATGTCAAAGTTTAAAGGTAGGAAAAGCTAATCTTGATTATACAATCTTAGATGATTAATGATCAAGATGGATTTAATTAAAACTAATCTTAACCCTGTATTATTATTATAATTTGTATGCTCAATATTAAGTTTTCAAGTGAGAGTATACTCTCATTTGTCTATATGTTTCATGCATATATACTTCAAATGTTTGTCTGCTTGTATATATACAACACACTCATGTAGAAAGGCACTAAAGACTATACTTAAATTAAGATACATGAGATGGACATCATATAATAGGGAAGATGAAATACAAGTAACATCTTACAAGCATTGTTTTTTTTGAAACAAAAGGACCAAGTTCAAGCACTGTCCAAGTTTGACACACAACTACTTTATTCTTATTCATACATTTGTGTTGTGTCATTTACAAATCACATGCAACCAGAAACAGAATCAGGTGCATGATTCTTAACCCTTTTAACTAAGTCAAGAACCTTTCCAACAAGTTCCCAAAGAAGAAGCTTACTCTAGCCCATCCTCGAGACGTTTCTGGTGCTTTGGTGTTGGCTGGTACCTTCTTCACATTGACCATCACAGTCTGGCCAATTTCTTTACGCAGTGCTTCAATGATGTTCATATCCACAGGGTTTCCATATGCATCTCTCACATAGAAAACATTTAGTCCTTTCTCTCCTATGGTTGACACACCTGCCCTACAAACTGTTAAGCCGTTCTCTCGTAGAATCCTAGTCACTTCAGACAGCAAGCCCACTCTATCCTTTGCACACAGCTCAAGGCTCACACCCTGTGTCCATCACCCAGAGGATCAATGGTAACGACACTATCATCTTGTGTGTTAGTTTCTTCATCATTCATTAATTTATTTATTTATTTATTGTATGAAGAATAATTAGTCAAATTTAGAAAATGATAATAATATGCATGATAGCTGGTCAAGCATAAATATGACTGATGGTGACATGCATTTGTCACATTCAACACCATTAATTAATTATAGTCCCTTCAAAATCACGATAGTTTAACCTTAGTCTATAAAACTTTTACCATCTATAGTCCTGTAAGAAATAAAAACTGTGGTTTTAGTTCTGTTGAAAACTAATAAAATTATGCAGTTTTTGTAAAATATAGAGATTAAAAATGAATAAAAAAATTATACGGACTAAAGTTAGACAATCATGATTTTATAAGGACAGGAATATATTTTAACATTTTTTTCCTTCATATTTTGAGGTTATAGGGATTTGAATGATATTACGTGTGGAGCATAAGGATTCTTAAGCTCTAGTGAAGACAAAAGACCATCAACCGTCACCGGTGGATACGATGGTCAGATACAATCTGAGTGGAACTTATCACCATGTATGTATACCGTACCATTCGCAACAAAACAAGCAGATAGCTGCAGGTTCAAAATGTATTAATTTGGTCAAACTCAGAAGACTTTCTGCTAAAGAAAATGAGAAGAAAAGAAAGAATAGTAGATCGCTGGCGTCAGCTAGAAGAACACATATGAAGCTACGGGGAATACATGCCAAGAGAAACATCAAGTCACTAACCAAGTTCCATAATAGAGCATAAAAGACTTACTAATAAGAGTTGAGAACCATAAGTTCATTCTTGTCTTTTATAGTAATGGTTAAAGTAGCATAAAAAAAAAAATTGAACTGTACATTACCTCGCTTACTCTTCTTTGAATAGCTGCTTCAATGCATTTGATGACCCTTTCTTTCTCCCCTTCAGTATCAAGTGTGCATCCATCCACGTGCCTAATGAAGTACTCCTAATATTTATCACATCAACAACTTAGTCCACATTTCTTCATTTTGTCATTCTACCTCAAATTTTGTCAATTAATTTCATTTGAGTTTTTTCAACTAAGACTTCTGTTACTGCCCTTACTAGTATTAGTTCCTCTTGGGATAGACAACTTAATTTGCTGTTTACAGCACAAGCACTTATCATGATAAGCGCTTATGCATAAACTATTTCTATAACAAATGATAAAATAAAGTTAATTATGAACATCTTGGATAACTTATGAAAATAAGCTGAGAACAACTTAAACATGTCATAAGCTGTTTTCATAAGTTCTCCCAAACAGTTTCACAGGTGCTTATGCAGTAGATAAGATCAAATAAGCCAATTCAAACTAGTGTTGCTATAAAATTGAAGAAAATAAAAACAAACATAGATTTAATCTGTTTTAAAATCAAATAAAGGATGTGTTCAAGGATCAAAGCATTAGGGTTTGTATGGTTTTAGAACATGCTTTCTAATCTCCTTTTCTGTTTTAATTGCGAAAGTGCCATCTTGTTTTAAAGTTTTGCTGGTTTTCAAAATTTTGAATAGGACTTTGTAAAAACAATAATCCAAGCAGACTATAACTAATTTCTGTAAATGAATAAAGCATGTATGTGCTGTGTGTCGTCAGTAATACCGAATGGAATATTATTGCCATTAAATAATGTATGCATACCTGTGAAGCATAAGGCCCTTCTGATGAGATGGAGGCATGAAAAACAACATATTCCATGTCAGTCAGAGTGCAGACAATGTCAAACATCAGTTTTGCCCGATCTTTGCATCTCACACTAACCACTGAGTAGCCTTTTTCTTCAATACGTTCTATTTCGATATTGGGCTTGAAAGACGGAGGACAATCAACATTTGTTGTTGTTGTTGTTACTCCACCAGCACTCTCATAATCCCTATCAGCAAACAACATTTGGTGGAGTCTTCTGTCCATGTGGGTGAAGGTGAAACCCATGGAGAAACTGGTCCGGGCCACATTCTCCTCATCCTCACAACCACGAAGGATGTGGTTGAGCTTCTCGTCAATAAGAGACAATCTTTTTGAATCATCATCCACAGCTTGGTTTGTTGCATCATTGACATAAAGGACACATGCTATTCGCCTGTTATGAGTCCAAACTTCAGCTGCAATCACATTGAATTGGAAGCTCGCCAGGACAGCTGATATCTCAGACAAAAGACCTGGGCGGTCCCGACCAATAAGCTCAATGGCTGTATGATCACCAATGGAGTGAATGCCAACCCGTTTGCCTTCCCAACTCTTCACACCTTCTGGGCTCTTGCGGCCCTTTGGTCCTAGAGCCTATTTAAATGTTCACAACTAGTTGATACAAGGGTGCGATTCTGCTTTATGTAATTATAGAACATAATTAAATCATCCAATTGATATTTAGAGTCTGTTTAGGAAATAGCAGGGTAGATACTAGCAGGAACTCAATCAACTGTTTCTTTTAGAACTATGAACACTATCAGTAAGGGAATTTCTACTGTGTTTGGATGTTCCTAGCTGTGTTTATAAATTCTGTCCAAAGATTGTAAGTGCATTACACATTCAAAAGGGGAGACGGGCATAGTGCTTAACTGGTTTCAACTCATATCAATGCATTTGAAAGAACAAAAATAAGAATTGGTAAGTCATGCTACCATATACTTAGGTTTCTTATCCAAAACAAAGATAAAGCCTACTAAAAGCATTGCTACCATATCTTATTAAAAGCATGTCAGATAAAAATCGAGGAGAAAGAAGATGTATACCTTTTCAATGAAGTCAATAATTTTGTTGTCTGTTATCTTTTTTCCTTGCTGATCCGTGACATGAAATACTGTTCATTACATTAACGAAACATATTAACTATAATTTTTAATATGGAATTTTCTGTTACATCTAAGCACGAATATGTATGTTGTAGGCAAGGTTTGCATGTTTGTCCCAATATTTGCATATGCAACAAATAATCACCATATTTTAATTAAGTAAACAAGAAAGAACAAGCACATATATGTAGTATATGTCAATGCATTGCTTGTTCAAGTTTAAATTCCATTGCAAACGTACCATCCATAAACCAACTACCATCAGAAGATATGTAAGCTTTGGTAATTATGAAGTCAAGGTCTGTCAGGATTTGCACGACTTCCAGCAGAATTCCGGGTTTATTGACACTGTCAATCTGCATTATTGTAAAAAAGAATCCATTAGATATAGTATCAACTTATCTCCATGTGAAAACCATGGAATCAAATGACCTAATGATGATAGCCAATTGGGGTAGCCTAATGTTTGGTCTAATTTGCTAGGAATAAAGAAATTATTTAGCAATTCACTGAAAGTGGTTTTAACAGGAGTTCTTTCTGCTCAACAAATTTTCAGTTCAAATTTGCAACTACGTTTTATTTTAGTAAAGAAAATGTTGCTAAAGATAGTTTCTGAAAAAGTTGGTCGTAGGCAATCTTGAATATGTGTGAGAATTGATTGAAGACCAATAAGTTAAATTCAATGATGTTAGGTTAGGTAAAAAAAACATCGCTGCACATTTTTTTTTTCTGTTTTTGGTCAGCAAAAAGTTACAGGACACAAGTGACTTAAAACTCCAGTGGCTAGGTTTCCTTCAGATAGCAAATCAAGACTCAAAAAGAGGCCATGAAAAATGTTAGAATTAATTAATTATTTTGAGGAATTATACCTTGATCAGTGTACAATCATGGCAACTATCATTGTCCATAGAGACCCTGCGAATTGGAAACAGAGTTTACCATAAACGAGCAACTTCTTCTGGATATTACAAATTCCCATCATATACCTCAATTTCACAAGGAGTGTAACCTATGACACCACTAGGGATTGAACTGATGACATCGACCTTGTAACAAAGGACTAGTTATTTTTTTGACAAAACAAGGACTAGCCATTATGAACAAAAAGAAGCATTTAATTTTATGTTCTGCGGTTCTTTCGCTTTTTGACGTTTAAGATTATGTTAAAGCAGTCAAATGACACTGAAAATATGATAATATATAAATATTCATAATGATAATGCCAAAAATCGTCATACTGTTATTTATTAAAAAAATATATATATATCTGTCAATTTTTTTAGAGTTTAAATATTTTGCAGATCATTGGAAAAGAAAACAAGCATTGTATTTCAAGAGAAGTTAACAGGGAACCTTGGAGGATTGATTCTGTTGCTGAAGTTCTCGTACTCAGGATCAAAGTATGGCCAACAAACTTTTGCCATTCAACCACCTTCTCTCGTCAATAAATTGCTCAGTATTCCCTTAATCAAAAGCAAAAAAGTCTAGTTAGAGGGGGAAGCAGAATCATTGCTTTCTTTTTCTAATCTGCAGAATTCACTGCCTTACTGGGTGAGATACAATAAGCACATAGAGGAAGGAAAAAAAAAAATTCTAGACCAAGAGACCATAGCAAAGGAAACAATTTGTTTTGATTTGATAAAATATATCTTGGACTTAGTTATGTTACCATAGGAATGGAATAAGGTTTCATATAGGAGTATAACCACAACCAAAGGTCAAAGATTCCATGACTATGTGACAGACAATGTAAACCATATTGTTGTTTGTGACTTCAAAGATTATTAATAGTGTTTGCCTGAAGCTGCGCTGCGTAAAAGTGTTGAGATAATTCATATTCAAGCAAACACTATCACTGTTGGGTGCATAGATCACGCATTAGCTTTCTCGAGTGTGTGCAATCGAAAATTGTAAAAAAAAAAACACTAACTTCTTGAAAATGATTAAACAACTAGATATCACATCTGGAAGAAAGCGATACAAAGAATTTTAGCTTAAATGTCATTTTCTCAAGAAAACGCTATCTAAGTTTACGATTTTGTAACGCAGAATTTCACATTTCCCTCTATGCGTCTCTGCTCATTTCACTAGTCCTTTTGTTTGCGCCGCTAGCCCCTAGTTGCCACTGTTGGCACTTCAAAGGATCGTTCTCCACTGACGGGTTATTAGATGCAAGGTTACCAAATGCACATTCACAAGATGCAGGATTATTAGATGCAAGGTTACCAGATAAAGGGTCAACAGATGCAGGATAGTTAGATGCAGGGTTACCAAATGCAGGGTCACAAGATGCACAATTACTAGATGCAGGGTTACCAGATACACGGTCACCTGAAAATCCTATGGAAACACATTCTTTTAAATGGAAGACCGACTTGTAACTATCATAGAATCAAAGATGGGGAAAACATGCACAACCAAACACCTTTAAGAATTTATAATCAGGAATTTGTTGAAATAATCTTAAGTAAGGGGACTCCATGTTGTGGGCATGCGGTTAACGAGGCAGGTTGCAATTAAGAAGGCATAGTCCCAATAACAGAAGGGAAGACCGGCACGTGGAAGAAGAGTAAGCCCAGTCTCCACAATATATTTGTGCTTCCTTTCTACCGAACCATTTAAATCTATGAATGATACCATTCATGTTTAAGTATGAGGATAAGGCCTTAAACTCAACCCCTCCATCTGTATAATAGTCTTCAGTTTGATACCAAACTGAACTTCTATCAAAGTTTTGAAGTGACAAAAGAAACGAAACACATTTGACTTTTGTTTTAAGGGAAAGGCCGATGTAAATTGTGCGCAAGCATCTCATAACAGAAACCGATTAATTTATGAACTAACAAACTATTACAGTATATAACTATAACTATTATTAACAAAACTACTGAATAGTCGAATACTACTTGTGTACTACTCCCTCCGTCCCTATATATAAGCACTCTTTTATTAGAAGCAAAGGGTGCTTATATATACAGACGGAGGGAGTATATTAGTTTTAAAAATGTGAAACTTTGGAACAAATGTTTGGTATCATGATGGATTTGTTAGAATTACACCGAATCACATGATTTTGCAAAAGCTACAAACTATACTTATCTATCAAGCTTCGCCGTGATTCCGACAAAACCACCACGATACCAAACATGCACGTGGCATTTGCAATCAAAATAGTTCACCGTAATTCTGACAAATCCACATGACCTGCAATGATACCAAACATGCACGGAGTGTTGATGATTATTGTTTATTATTAGATCATTTTCAAACTACTAAGTTTATTTATTATGAGCCACAATTCACAAATTCAGTTTTACTTAATGTTTCTACATAATGTGAAATTGGAAAAGTAAAATACAAACCTTGAAGAAATCAACAACAAGGACTCTCAAGGAAAATACGAAGGAGTTCAGATTGATTAGGCGATTTAGTTTGACCATTTCATCACCACCATGGAATCTAGGATTTTGCGGTGGATCGATGAAGAAGATGATGGTGGTGGTGGTAGTTTTTCATTCAATGTGACGGTGCGGTGGTGGAGAGAAGAAAGAAGTCAAAATCTGATGCACCTGACTTACCTTAACATCTGGTGAGTCTGATGATCTAACGGTGCGGACGACGAAAGATTAATATGAGAATAGAATAAGTGTAGCCAAAGATAGAATGTCGTATTCAAGTGTGTTTCTGACCATTTTTTACGGTCTGGTTTTGTGTTTGTATAGTTTGAAAAGAGCAAAATAATAGGATTTTTAATCGGAAGGAGGATTCAATTCATAATATAGTGGATAAAGTTAAGCTTTTTTTCTATTGGTGATAGAAGATAAAATACATCAATTTAACATTTGGTTATCATGGTTGAATTTGATGGCTTAGTCTTTTCTCATGTTTGGGTATTCGTTAATAACATTATTCTTTTTACTTTTAGGGGGTCAACTATATTCTAATTGTAAGACTCATTTGTTCCTATCTAGTATATTTTGTGCTACGAGAAAAGTTTTTTTATTGTTAATATATTCTATTTTGCCTTGTTAAAAAAATATCAAATGTGACTAGTAATTAGAGGCAATAGAGAGTGTGAAGGTGATATCTATCGTAGAAAAGATGGTCGAAAATAGGAATATACTTATAATTTAAACATGTAGAAAGAAGGCCAATACATTTTGTAGTAAAGAGTAATTCTTTTTTTTAAAAAGCAAAAAGATAATATATTAAATAAAAAGAAAACGATACAAAGACTGAGGGGACATATGACCTAACCCAGGAAAATTCAAATGGGAATACATTGTGATAAATCAGCCTAAGTGGATCTACTCTAATCTATCCTAACAAAAATTCACGAATCACAGGCGCAACCCAGCAAACCCACGTACGAGCGCGAAACCATATTACAAAAAAGAATGAAATGTGAACATCTACGGAGAACAGTTAGAATGTAATTATGGCGAATGGATCGACCGCCAACACGGTACAAAATCCAAGTGCCAACGGCTCCTTGATTCAATAGCAAGCATAAAAGCTCTTTCGAGCAAACAACATGTATGAACTCAGATCAAGGGATGAGTCCAATACGTTAGTGACCAGACCCTTTCGGGTTTTTGTAACGGACCCTTTCGGGTTTATCCGCAAAATAAGGCCACGTCACCTGTCACCCAATCTATGATCAAACAAAAATAGAGAACAAACAATACGAACAAAAACAATACACACAGTACAGAAATAACCAACGAACATAAACACCAAAAAAAACCCCAAACCACCGGCGTGAAGGCGACGAATCGGAAGCCAAGAAAACTGCAGATCTCAGCAGATCTGAAAGGATCAGAGATCAAAGGCCTTGAACGGTGAGGATTTCTGGAACCAAGAAGGAAGGCATGGAGAGAGCCACCACCGACCCTGCAAAGAACCACCCAACTCACCACCCAAAAATCCACCAACCAACACCAGAAATCCCAAAACCGAATCTGAACCCGAGTCCGAAACAGGAATCCGAATCAAACCATCCTCACACCATCAAAACACGACGATGCAAGCTGGCCACGACGGATGAACGGTGACAGCGACGGGAGATCGCCGGAGGAAAGGAGTGAAAACCCCAAAGAGAGGGAGGTGGTGGTGCGGAGAAACAGGAAAGAGAGTAAATCAAATGAATAATAGTCATGTTACTGTGAATAAAATGACCAAAAAATCGTTAGAAAAATTTAAAATTAATGAGTTGGATCGCAATATAGATTATGATATAATAATAAGATGTAATTTGATCAATGTATTTGATCTCACGTCGCTTACTATAAAAAAGACTTGGTCGTTGTTGATATTGTTTTGTTGCGTGTGAGTTCAACTTGTGGGTCTAGAGTTTGTAAGGAGTTGCACCATTAGAGTAAAAAGTGGCTAAGTTCTTTCAAAAATATGTGATTTAGTGAAAGAAAAAAGAGTTGAATCAATTTCTTTCTTTTTTAAATTATTAAAAGAAGTATCTCATTGTGTGTAGTGTACGCGCTTAAACATTAGATTTGATTTTGTGACCATACAAAAATACATAATTGAGACATGTTGGAATTGCAAGCAGTTCACTTTATATATTTAAGTAAATAATATTTGATGAATAAAAATGGTTGATATTATAATTTGGTAAAATTACATAATTCGTCTCTTAACTTAATTTTAGATAACACATTCTTCCTTTATCTTTTTTTTGTGTCCTGATTTAGTCCTTTGTGTTATAAAATATCAACAGTTATCCTTTTTTATAAAAAAAAAAAAAAACTATCA